>Ga0213828_1000176_pt1 | contig 70933 bp, 67 predicted proteins | sample MC6MC0897MG_FD_180664 | JGI IMG/M metagenome (GOLD analysis project Ga0213828, IMG submission 180664) | Enriched soil aggregate microbial communities from Iowa State University, Ames, United States - MC6-MC0897-MG | ecosystem: Environmental > Terrestrial > Soil > Unclassified | place: USA: Iowa...
GATAATAAAGTATTCGCAATTCCTGCACTTCCTTTGGAAGAAGTTTTCGACCCGACTGGAGCGGGTGATACTTTCGCAGGTGGTTTTGCAGCGTATCTTGCTAAAAAAGGTAAATTCGATTTTGAAACAATGAAGTCTGCATTAATTGTAGGTTCTGCAATGGCATCTTTCACGGTAGAAAAATTCGGAACTGAAAGAATTGAGGAGGTAAACGAAGCTGATATTTCTAAGAGATTGGAGCAATTTAAAGAATTGACAACTTTTAATGTTGAATTGCAATAAATCATCTCTTTTTAAGAAATATTTATAATAAAAAATTGAGTGCAATTCATTAAGAATTCTAAATTTGCAACTTGTTTAAAATAGTATAATGATAAATAAACTAAAAATCACTTTCCTTTTGGGAGTTTTCACGATGTTGTTCTCAGGAAACATCAACGCTCAGCTAAAGAAAGGACAGTTGGTAGACGGTATTGCGGCAGTAATTGGTGATGAGATCGTTTTGGAATCTGATGTTGAAGAGCAGATGAATTACGGAAAACAACAGGGTGCCTCAACAACCGACAGATGTGAGTTTTTGGAAAACTTAATCAATAATAAACTTCTGGTTTACGAAGCAAAAAGAGATACTTTGATTGATAACCGTTCTGCGGCAATTAAAGATCAGGCAAATGCAAAGTACAACCAATTGCTTTCTCAATTTCCAGATGAAAAGTCGATGTTGGCTGCTTATAAGTTCAGAAACCAATTTGAGATGAAAAATGCCATCGAAAAAATTGATACCGATCAATATTACGGGCAGGCAAAATATGGAAGAATTACAGAAAAAGCCGATGTTACTCCAAATGAAGTAACCGATTTTTTCAATTTGTATAAATCTCAGCTTCCCGAAATAAAAGATGAGGTTTCTCTTTCTCAGATTATGATGTATCCTAAATTGACGGAAGCTCATAAAGAGGAATTGATTAATAAACTTAAAAAAATCAAAGCTGATATTGTAGGTGGAGAAAGTTTTGAGAGTCAGGCAAGAATTTATTCTGAAGATCAGGGAACAGCTCCAAATGGAGGTTTGATGAAAAATATCTTTAAAGGACAAATGGTAAAGCCTTTCGAAGCTGCAGCATTAAACCTACAGGAAGGTGAAATTTCAGATCCTATTGAATCTGAGTTTGGATATCATGTTATTCAGTTGGTGAAAAAATCTGGTAAAGCTTATGACGCAAGACATATTCTTTTAATGGCAACTCCTACAGAGGCTGAAATTACTACAGCAAAACAAAAACTTGACAGTATTAGAGGTTTAATCTTGGCTGAGAAAATAAGCTTTAAAGATGCTACATTTAAATTTTCAGATGATAAAAGAACGAAATTCAATGCTGGAGTTATTACCGGAGGAGATGGTTCTAGTAAAATCGAAAGAGAAAGTGTTCCTGGAGTAATCAGCTATGAACTTGCCGGTCTTAACAAAAGTGATATTACCACTGCTTTTGATGATGAAGACGAAAGAAAAAGAAAAGTGGTAAAGATTATTAAAGTGGAAGATGTTATTCCTTCACACCAGATCACTCTTGAAACAGATTACGACAGAATCAAGCAGATGGCTCTTAATAAGAAAAAAAGTGAAATGATCGAGAAGTTTGTCAATTCAAAACTTCCAACCACATTTATTTCTATAGACGGGCGATATGATAATTGTGATTTTAAAGGGAACTGGAAAAAAGAATCTCTTAAAAAATAATAAAAAAACCTTCAGAACTTTCTGGAGGTTTTTTTATGAAAATATATCTTAGATGTATCCTAGAATCTACGTTTTTAGTATTTTTACGTTATGAGTAATTTTATAGATTTCAACTCCGCTAAAAAGCTTCATGAAATGAACGAAAATAAAAACAGAGTCACAGAACTTTTCAATATTCAATATCCCATAATTCAGGCCGGTATGATTTGGCATTCAGGTTGGAGGCTGGCTTCGGCGGTATCTAACTGTGGCGGATTGGGTTTAATTGGTTCAGCAAGTATGTATCCCGATATTTTACGAGAAAATATTCAGAAATGCAAGAAAGCTACCGATAAACCTTTTGGTGTAAATGTCGCTTTGCTTTACCCCAATTTAGAAGAAATCATCAACATTATTCTAGAGGAAGGCGTGAAAATAGTTTTCACTTCTGCTGGAAGTCCTAAAACGTATACCGAAACCCTTCAAAAGGAAGGTTTAAAAGTAGCTCATGTAGTTTCTTCAACCAAGTTTGCGGTTAAGTGTGAAGAAGCTGGAGTTGATGCAATTGTCGCAGAAGGCTTTGAAGCAGGAGGTCACAACGGTAGAGATGAAACAACTACTTTTTGTTTAATCCCAAATGTAAAAAAACATATTTCTAAACCATTAATTGCAGCAGGCGGAATTGCTTTAGGTTCTCAAATGAAAGCTGCCATGATTTTAGGAGCAGACGGAGTTCAGATTGGAAGCCGTTTTGCAGCAACACAAGAAGCAAGTGCTCACGAAAACTGGAAAAAGAAAATTACAGAACTGAATGAAGGTGACACACTTCTTACGTTAAAAGAATTGGCACCTGTAAGAATGGTTAAAAATAAATTCTTTAATGAGCTGGAAGAAATATACAATGTAGGACGAAATGCAGAAGCTTTGGTCGCTTCTTTAGGCAGAGCAAGGGCTAAAAAAGGAATGTTTGAAGGTGATATGGAAGAAGGCGAATTGGAAATTGGTCAGGTTTCAGCTTTAATTGATGAAGTTCTTCCTGTGGAAACAGTTTTTGCCAACCTTTTAAAAGAATTTAACGAAACAAAAAATCCTAGTTTATAAATAATGACTGAAGAGGTAATTGATGTAAAGGGGAAAAATTTATTTATAAAATTTAATAATTCATTCAAAACTAAAACCACCATCGTTTTTTTACATGATTCTTTAGGTTCGACTCAGCTTTGGAGGGATTTTCCTGAAAAATTAGCAGAAGCGACCCAATGTAATATTTTAGTATATGATCGTTTAGGATATGGGAAATCTTTTCCGATGACTACCCATGAAAGAGAAAATAATTATATGGAGTTGGAAGCAGATGTTTTAAACGATTTGCTTTCTGAATTAAATATTAACGATGCAATTCTTTTCGGTCACAGCGATGGTGGTACGATTGCTTTAATTACCGCATCAAAATATCCTGAAAAAGTAAAAGCTGTAATCTGTGAAGCCGGACATATATTTGTTGAAGATATCACGGTAAAAGGAGTGGAAGAAGCGTTAAATGCTTACAATACTACTAACCTACCTCAACGTCTGCAAAAATATCACGGAGACAAAGTAGAAATGATTGTGAAAGCCTGGACTGAAATCTGGCTTAGCAAAAAGTTCAGAAGCTGGAATATTGAGTATTTATTGAAAAATATAATAAGTCCGCTATTATTTATTCAGGGAGAAGCTGATGAATACGGAACTTTAGACCAAGTTGAAAAAACAGTTTCGCAGGTTAAAGGAACTGCGGAGAAATTCATCATTCCGAACATAGGACATACGCCGCACAAAGAATCTCCGGAAATAGTTTTAAATAAATCAATTGAATTTATAAATTCTGTAATCAATTAATTCGCTAAAAAAATTCCCCTCCTTTGGAGGGGTGGCGAAAATTCAAAGAATTTTTGACGGGGTGGTTAAAAAAATATAAACCCTCAATGACACCAATAAAAAGCGGGCTAAAGCCCGCTTAATTTTTTTTTAACCAAAATCTATAAACCTTTCAATTCAAATTCTATATTCTCTCTCGCCTGAGTTTCATATTTATTCCTAAAAAATTCAGTTTTAAAAATACTTTCTAACTCTAAAAAATGTTGTAAAACTTTTTTTCTTCCCGGCTTATAAAGAAAATCCGGATAAATAGAATATTCTTTTCTGATCTGTTTTGTATATTCTGAATAAACTTTACTGCTTTTTCCAAGAACTGATAGATCAGCATCCAAAAGAAAGTTGGTGTCTTCATTTTCAGATTTTTGATGAGATTTTGTAGCTAAAATCTGCTCGTAAACTTGTTGTAAATCCTCATTATTCAGATCTAAGATTTCAAGTCTTTCTTTTGCAATATCTGCACTTTTTTCTTCATTTAATTTCGAAGTCGCATCATAAATTACATCATGATAAAAAATCGAAAATGAAATATTATCAAATTTTTCAATCTGATTTCTTACTGCATCAATTTCCTCGAACATATTTTCTAAATGTTGAAGATTATGATAATGCCTGCTTTTTCCTGAATATTTTTTCTCTATTTCAAACCAAAATTTTTCAATTAGAATTTTATCTTTAGTAAAATTCAGACAAAGCGATTCAAATCTATCTTTTAAAATCATATGATCAGGTTTAATTAAATAAAAAAAGGAACTTAAAAAAGTTCCTTATGTTTGTTATAAACTTGCTTTCAAATCAGCCCAGCCTCCGCCGTTATAGCCGTCTTTTAAACCTTGAGAATTAAGATATTCTAAAGCTTTTCCGCTTCTGTTTCCGCTTCTGCAGAACAAAACTACTGGCTTTTCGATAGATAAGATTTCTTCTTTTCTGTCTTCAACTTCTCCCAAGGGAATATTGGTTGCTCCTTCTATATTTCCGTCCATTTCAAGCTCCATTGGCTCACGAACGTCGATTAATGCATAATTTCCTGATTGTAATACATCTGTTAATGACATAATATAATTTTTTATTTATTAGACAAAATTAAGTGAAAAATAATAATTTTTACTAAGAAGCTTAAAATAAATTATATCCTAGAATCACAGAAAAATTTGAGTAGTTTGACTCTATAGACAAGAAGTTTTTTAGTAAAGATTGTTTTGAATATCTTAACTCGATGGCAAATTTATTATTATATTTATATCCTGCTCCAAAGAGTATAGGATTACCGGCTGAAATCTTGCCAGCATTTGGATCATTAGAAAATTCCATATCTGCTTTTATAGGGACATTTACTGCAAGAGCAAGGTTCAAAAATATTTTAGAATTATCATTAATAAAAAAATAATGTCTGATACCAAAAGGAATTTGGATGTTTTTGTAATCAATACTTCGTTCACGAGTTTGCTCGGAAACTACAATTGTTTTTTCATCTTTGAAATATTGAAAATTTGGTTCTGCAAATACTGCCCATTTATTTCTATAGAAAGGAAGGGTGTATTCTAACTCTATTCCTATTCTGAAGAGTGCTTTTGACCCGAAATCAACATAATTATCTTTATTGTATTTACTTACAATATCTACTGAAGAAAAAACGACACCAGGTCTGATACTTAGACTAATTGCATCTTTGTTACTTCTTTTTTCTTTATAATCAATTGTTTGATTATTAGAGCAGCTATTGTATTTTGTAAATAGTTTAGAAAGATCATTTTGATTGTATTTTGCTTGAGAAATTTCAGAACTCGTAATATTATCACAGATTAAATTTTCTTTTATTTGATCTTGATATTTTTTATTATATGATATTTGACTTTGGTCTATTAAGTAAGGTTTGTAAACAAGTTGCTTTGGCTCATTTTCATCAATCATATAGAAATATTTTTTAATATTTCCATCATGATAAGATAATAAACTTGCTTTTCCCTGAATAACATAATTTAGAAAAATAGTTTTTTCTTTAAAATTAATTTCTTTGTCATAAGTAAGTCTATTAATTTCCTCAGAAGAAAGATCTATCGATACAGTCTTACGAATAAATTTTTGTTTATCATTTAGTCCAAACTCCTTAACATTATTTATAGTTAAGGTTTTTGCCTCGGAAGAGTTGTCATTTTTATACTCAAATTTTTCAGGGTTATTTTTCCAACCCTCATTTTTTATAAGAACTTCTTTTTTTAAATTTGTGTTGTCAATAAAGTAGCCAGGTTCGTACTTTATTTGAGCATTAAAATTGCAAATAAATAAAAGTAAAAAGAGTAAAGATAATTTTTTCATGTTTTATTGAAATATGATTTATTATAAGCCCACAATATACTAATTAATCCTAAGTTTGCAATGCGAAATCTATGAATTCAACTGCTGAAAAATATTCTCAATTAATAAAATCTAAAGCTAAATGTTTTGGGTTTCAGAATTGTGGGATTTCAAAGGCTGATTTTCTGGAGGAAGATGCACGTCATTTGGAAAAATGGCTCAAAAATAACTTTCATGGCGAAATGAAATACATGGAAAATCATTTCGATAAAAGATTAGATCCAAGATTGCTAGTGGAAGGTTCTAAATCTGTGATCTCGCTTTCTTACAACTATTTTCCTGAAGAAAAGATCTCTGTATTAGAGAATTTTAAGATCTCAAAATATGCATATGCTGAAGATTATCATGAAGTGGTAAAAGAAATTCTGCGCGATATGATTTCTGAATTGCAGGAGCAGATCGGAGATTTTGGTTTCCGTGTTTTCGTAGATTCAGCTCCGGTTTTGGAAAGAAGTTGGGCAAAAAAATCAGGAATTGGCTGGGTTGGGAAAAATGCCAACTTAATAACCAAACAAAGTGGATCGTTTTATTTTTTAGCTGAAATTATTTGTGATTTAGATTTAATTCCGGATCATGAAACAACAGATCATTGTGGAAGCTGCAGGAAATGTATTGATGCTTGTCCGACAGATGCGATTGTTTCGGAGAAAATTGTTGATGGAAGTAAGTGTATTTCATATGCAACCATCGAATTAAAAACTGAAATTCCAGATTACTTTAAAGATAAAATGGAAGACTGGATGTTTGGTTGCGACATTTGTCAGGATGTTTGTCCGTGGAATCGTTTTTCAGCACCTAATCTTCAGGCTAAATTTAAACCTAATGAAGCTTTAAAAAATTTCAAAAAAGGAGAATGGAAAGAATTAACTCAGGAAATATTCTCCGAAATATTCCGGAAATCACCTGTGAAGCGCACAAAATTTGCCGGTTTAAAAAGAAATATTGAGTTTTTGAATCAGTCTTCAAAAGAATTATAGTAAAATATAAAGGTGAAAAAACCTGTTCGGAAATTGTACTCTCCAAAAATAATGAGGTTATTGTATCATTCCTTAAAACTTCAGTTTTAAAGAAATAAAAGATTTTAATTCGTAAAAGTTTAAAAAGTCCTTTCTACAAAAGAAAAATTGACTTTCAAAAAGAGAATGTCTTTAAGAAAATCAACGTTTTTTCTGGGTTCTTTTAGGAGCTGTTTTTACTCTTACTTTAAATCTTTTTTGGGATTTCGTGTTTTTAAGCATATTTGTGAATGTTTGTTAGTTAAATTTAATTAATTTTTGAATTAAAATAAATACTTTTAGAAAAAATTTAGATTAAATTTTATTAAACTCCAATATTTATAAACATGAATGTGAAAATTATACTGATCTATTTCCTGAAAACTCTCGGTTTCATCCTCGGAATCGTTGTTCTGTACGCAATTCTTGGTTATTTGCTTCCTTTTATCGAAGTTTCGGCAAAAGATGATGGCGAGCAAAAAGAAATTCCGATTTACATTTATACCAACGGTGTTCATACAGATATTGTAATGCCTATAAAAAATGAATTGCATGATTGGAGCTCAAAAATTCCGTTTGCAAATACAACCTCGAAAAAAACGGATTACAATTATGTAGGAATCGGGTGGGGCGACAAAGGTTTTTATCTGGATACACCAACCTGGGCAGATCTGAAATTTTCTACAGCTGTAAAAGCCGCCTTTTGGATGAGCGAATCTGCAATGCACACTTCGTTCTACCATACGATGACCGAAGCTTCTGATTGTAAAAAAATAATGATTAGTAAAAAACAATACACAGAATTAGTGAAATTTATAGATACTAAATTTGACAGAGATGCAAACGGAAATTATATATTAATTCCTACGAAAGCTGTTTACAGTGATAATGATGCGTTTTATGATGCGAAAGGAAGTTATAGTTTCTTAAATACATGTAACACTTGGGCAAATGATGCATTAAAAGCTGCCGGACAAAAAGCAGCGTGGTGGACTCCAACAGATTATGGTATTTTCTTACATTATAAATAAATCTTGTGAAAATTTTCCATTTAATTTTCTTAGGTGTCATTTTTTCGTCATGTCAATATGAATCGAAAAATGTCGCTAACAACACTGTTTCTGAAAAGGAAAAGACCAGTGAAATTATAAAGCCTGAATTAGATCTCATCAAAACAAAAAAGAAAGCTGAGGAAGCTCTCGCATTTTGCAAAAGCAAAAAAATGAATACTGATTTTTGTATTTTAATTGATATGAGTCTGCATTCAGGATTGAGTCGCTTTATAATCTGGGATTTTAAGGAACAAAAAATTTCAAATAAATATTTGGTAGGTCACGGTTGTGGAAGCAATAGTTGGAGCAGCGATGAATCAAAAGACAATCCAAAATTCAGTAACGAAGACGGAAGTCATCTTTCGGCTTTGGGGAAATATCAATTGGGAGAAAGAGGAAGAAGTGACTGGGGAATTCATGTAAAATATTTGATGCACGGTTTAGAAGAAACAAATAACAATGCGCTGAAAAGATTCATTGTTTTTCATTCCTGGGAATTGATGAGCGATAAAGAAGTTTATCCAAAAGGTTCTCCGGAAGGATGGGGTTGTCCCACGATTTCCAATAATGCGATGAAAGAATTAGATCCGATTATTCAAAACTCTGAAAAGCCTTTACTGATGTGGATTTATAATGAATGATTTATAGTTTCTTTAAATCTAATTCATAAATGAATGACGGAAGATTGAATGGTTCTAAAACCGTATTTTTCACAAAAACGAATTTTTGATCTTTAAAAAACTGAATTTCTGAATCGTTTTCTCTAATATTAATCCAAATACTGTCAGCAAATTGAATTGCTGATTTTACTTTATTCCAAAGAGAAAGTCTCACTTCTGGCAAATCATATTCCTGAAGAATAGAAAATTCTTTGATAGCCGTCATTTTTTGATTTTCACTAGCTTCAGGGTAAGAAAATCCGGTTTGAAAAAAGCAATATCCTACAGGTTGTTGATTTGCAAAAACCATAATTAATTGATTGGAAAAATCATTTAAAACATTGATCGTTTTTCTGTGATCAAAATATTCTTTAATATAATTTTCTATAATTTCTGATACAACGATTTCTTTATATGAGTTTTTAATAAAAGCTTTTTTAACATCGAAAAATTCATCAACTCCCTGATCTGAACCTACCACAAATTTTGAAACAATCTCCATTCTTATTTTTTTCAAAGCTAAGTTATTTGAGAATGATAATATCGGTACAGTTTTAAGCCAATCAAACGGTACAGATTGAAATTTTGTAAATTTGTTCGGAACAGATTCGTTATAAAATAATGCAGAATTTTAAATATCAGATATTTACTTCGGTCATCGAGGAAAAGATTAAAAGTGGAGTTTTTACTTCGGGCGATCGGCTACCTTCTGTAAGGGAAATTAAAGAACAGTATCAACTGAGCATTACTTCCGTGCAAAATGGTTATGATTATCTTGTCATGAAAGGTTGGGTTGAAAATCGACCTCGCTCAGGATTTTTTGTTACTGTAAAAATAAATGAAAACATTCCCGAAGATCTACCAACATTTTCTCCAGTTGTAAGAAATTTGGATTTTGATAAAAAAGTAAAACTCACTTCAAGATCAGACAAGTCTTTTGAACAGATCTCATTTAACATTGCTGCACCGACAGATCTACTTATTCCTCAAAAATTGATCTTAAGAAAAATGCAGGAAGTAATTCGGAAAAAAGGATCATCAATTCTCAGATATTATCCTGTAAACGGTTCAGAAATTTTAAGAAATCAAATTGCTTCAAGAGCGACCAAATTTGGTTGTAAGATAAATGCAGAACAGCTAATTATTACAGATGGTGCATTGCAGGCGCTCTATATTGCGTTGGCTTCAGTAACTCAATCTGGAGATGTGGTTGCAGTAGAAAGTCCGTGTGTTTTTTCTGTTTTGGAAGTAATTTCAAATTTAAAACTGAAGATAATCGAAGTTCCGGTACATTATAAAACCGGATTTGATATTGATTTTTTAAAAGATATTTTAACTGAAAATAATATTCGTGCTGTTGTTGTAACCCCAAATTTTCATAATCCCACAGGAATTTTAATATCAGACGAAACAAAGAAAGAACTTGCATTGATTGCGGAAAATAATGAGATTCCGATTATTGAAAATGATATTTATGGAGATCTTTATTTTGATGGTGAAAGACCGTCGACAATTGGTAACTTTGATACTGAGGGTTGGGTGATGACCTATTCATCATTTTCAAAAACTTTGGCGCCGGGAATTCGTCTGGGATGGCTGAATACGGGTCGGTTTTTTGAGCAGGCTGAAAGAATAAAGTTTTCTTTGGGAAGGTCTGTAGCGCCTATTTTTCAGGAATTAATGATAGAATTGTTAAACGAAAATTCTTATGACCGACATCTTCGTTTTTTTCGAAAACAATTAGAAATTCAATGCGTAGAACTTCTTAATGCATTACGATTTTACTTTCCAAAAGAATGTTATTTTCCCAGACCTCAAGGCGGTTACAGCATTTGGGGAAGACTTCCTAAAGAAGTGGATATGCCAGATTTCTATACATTTTGTGAAAATCAAAAAATTGCTTTTACACCCGGAGATACATTTTCGTACACTGGTGCATACAGCCATCATTTCAGAATCATATTTGCCGATAGAATTACTTCTGAAAGTATTCTGAGACTGAAAATAATTGGAGAAAAAGTGCAAAGTATTTTAGATGAATAATTAAATGAAAATCTAAAATTAAAGACTCATTTTCTAAAATAGAATTCCATTTTTACAATAAGCGAAAACAGAAGGTTTGGCGAGCACAAATCGTAAACATTATTTAATTTATGCGTAAAATTCCTGTAATCTAATCAGATTACTTTTGCGATTAAAACTGTGAGATATTATCTTTTACTACTTATTCCATGTGCTTTCATTTTTTCTGTGATGTCTTTTAACTCTGTTGATCAGGGCGTAAAAAATGACAATAAATTTATAAACAGAGGTTTACGTGATTTTAAAATTGAATTAGAGTATCTGAAAAATGATGTAGAACTTTATTCACAAGAAAAAATTTCCTTAGAAAAACTTCAGCAAACTTTAAGGAATACCCGAAATTCTTTTAAAGAAATAGAATTTTTCGTCGCCTATTATTATCCTGAATTTACCAAAACTCACCTTAATGCAGCACCACTTTTTCATATAGAAGCTGCCGGAACTTCTGCTTACACTTTGCCTCCTGAAGGTTTACAGGTTTTAGACGAACTTATTTTTTCTAACGAGGCAAGTGAGCAAAAAGAAGAAATAAGTACAATTACCAATTTTCTGTACAACAGTTATGCAAACTTTTATTTAAGTGCTTTGAATAACGGATTAAGCTCGGGAAACAACAAGACTTTGCCTTTGCGAATAGAACTTATTAGAATTTACAGTTTGGGGGTGACAGGTTTTGATACTCCGGGTTCGCTCAATATTTCTGAGGAGGCTGCTCATGCTTTAAAGGGAATGAGTGAATACATCAATGATGAAGATTATTTTAAAAATTTTAAAACAGAAAAAGCCAATTTACTTATTCAAAAAGCGATTGTTTATCTTGGAAAGAATACCGATTTTGAGTCGTTCGACAGAATACAATTTTATAAAGAATTTGTTCAGCCTTTATATGCAGAATTAGGCAGTTGGGATGGCAATCCTGATGATCTCAAAAACTTTTCAGGTTGGAATGTTTCAAATAAAGATTTTTTTAAAGCAGATTTTTTTGATCCATATTTTTATACCATTTTAAAACCTTCTGAAGATTCTGAAGAATTGAAAAATTTAGGTGAAAAGATCTTCTATGACCAAAGCTTCAGTTCGAATGAAGCGATGAGTTGTGCAAGTTGTCACCTACCAGAAAATGCATACACCGATCTAAAACAGAGATCGGCAAGCAATATAGAAGGAAAAACGGTCTTGAGAAATTCTCCTTCTTTATATAATGCAGTTTTTGCAAAAAGGTTTTTTTATGATATGAGAGCTTTTTATCTTGAACAGCAGGCGGAACATGTGATCTATAGTCAGGATGAATTTAATACCGATTATCAAAAAATTGTACAAAAACTGAATGGCAATAAAGAGTATAAAAAAGAGTTTAAAAAAGTTTTTAAAGACGGAAAGATCAATAAACAGAATTTTTCGAAAGCACTAAGTTCTTTTGTGGCATCTTTATATTCGTTTGAAAGTGATTTTGACCGTTTTATGAGAAACGAAAAGGAAATTTCTGAAGATGCTAAAAAAGGTTATAATCTATTCATGGGAAAAGCTAATTGTGCAACTTGCCATTTTGCGCCGCATTTTTCAGGACTTGTTCCGCCTTTTTTTAATGAAAATGAATCTGAAGTTTTAGGAGTGACTAAAAAGCCAATTTCAAATTTACCGATAGAACTCGATGGAGACAGAGGAAGAATAAATTCTAATGTGAAAAAAGAAAATTCGTGGATTTATGAAAATTCATTCAAAACTATGACGGTGAGAAATATTGCCTTAACTAAACCTTACTTCCATAACGGAGCTTTTAATACACTTGAAGAAGTAATTGATTTTTATAATGAAGGAGGTGGTGAAGGTTTAGGGTTGCCTATGAAAAATCAAACGCTTCCTGCAGATAAACTTAATTTGACCGAAATTGAAAAAAAGCAACTCATCAGTTTTCTAAATACTTTAACAGACATCAGCAAGGCTAAGAAATTAGCGAAATAAAGCTTCGGTTTTACATGAATTTCAAATTTAATAATAAGTTAAAATTCGTAACATTTACTTTCAGTTATCTTAATATTCATCGGCGTTTAATTAAAGATAGCGTAACGCAATGCCGAAGTAAAAAAAATAGTTTTGCATGGTAAATGAAATTTTAATAAAAGTGAAAAGAAAACTACTTAGTATCGCAGCTTTGGCATTGATGACGACATCGATGATCCAGGCACAGACTACGATTTTTGCATTGCAAAGTGCATGGAAGTACAACGACGCAGATGTTGCATTGCCCGCAACCTGGAAAAGTTCCAATTATGATGTTTCAAACTGGGCGGTAGGAAACGGACCATTAGGTTATGGTGATCCTGTTACTACTTCTTTTATTTCCGGCGTAGATACCGCTTATCTTATTAAAGATTTCACGGTAAATTTGGCTGATCTTACCAACACGATGGAGTTTGGCGTGAGAAGAGATGACGGAATCATTGTTTATCTAAACGGTGAAGAAGTAATAAGAGACAATATGCCTGCTGGAGCTGTTTCTCATGGTACTTTCTCGAGTACAACGATTGACGGAGCTGCAGAAACAGCGATTAATTTATTTTCTATTCCGAAAAATAAATTTATACAGGGAACCAACAGAATTTCAATTGAATTGCACAATAGAAGTGCTTCAAGTTCAGATTTAACCATAGATGCTTATCTTAAAACGACTGCAACTGTCACTCCACCGGTTTCTAACTGTACTGGAACTCACATCAGCTGTTTTACTTCAATTGTTCCGACTACGCAGACTGCAAAATTAATTATCCCTGCTGAACACAAGTATCAGTTAATCTTACAAGAAGGAGATAATTATACAGAAGGTGGTGGATTAGTTGGTGGTCTTAATGACTTTACCGCTTATGTGGCTAAAAATAACAGCAGTACCGACGGATATCTTTCTGTAAACCATGAAACTAACCCGGGAGGTGTTACCATGGCAGAAGTTAATTATAATACATCAACTAAACTTTGGCAGTTGACAAAATCAAGAGCGGTAAGCTTTTCAGCACCGAGTCTTGTGCAGACGATCAGAAACTGTTCGGGAGGTGTTACACCTTGGGGAACCGTGGTGACAGCTGAAGAATCTGTTACTTCAAATGATCTTAATGCTGATGGATACAAAGATTATGGATGGTTGGTAGAAATTGATCCTGCAACAGCACAAGTAATGTCTCATAACCAAGCGGGAACTAAAGACAAGCTTTGGCAGATGGGAATTATGAATCATGAGAATGTGGTTGTAAACAATGCGGGAACTACTGCTTATTATGGTGAAGACGGCGGAACTCATATGGTTTACAAATATGTGATGGATACTCCAAACAATCTGGCTTCAGGAAACTTATATGTTTTGAAACTTGATCAGGGATTAAGTGGCGGAAATCCGGTTACTACTACAGGACAGTGGATTCAGATTCCTAATAAACTTCAGGCTGACCAAAATAATACAGCTGCTTTGGCTTTGTCATTAGGTGGTACTTCCTTTAATGGAGTAGAAGATGTTGAGATAAGTCCACTTGACGGTAAAATTTACTTTACGGCAAAAGGATTAGACAAAGTGTACAGAATGACAGACAACGGAATGACGCTTTCAAATGTAGAAACTTTCGTTGGAGGTGCATCAACTACTTATTCATTTAACACTGCTCAAGGAGTAAAAACTGAAGCTTGGGGAGACGGAAACGACAACCTTACTTTTGATGAACTTGGAAACCTTTGGGTACTTCAGGATGGTGGTAAAAACTACATTTGGGTGATTGGTCCAGATCACACACAGACAAATCCTAATGTGAGATTATTTGCATCAATGCCTGCAGGATCAGAACCTACAGGTCTTACTTTCACACCAGATAAGAAATTTGGTTTCTTCTCTATTCAGCATCCGAATTCTACAATTTCTACCGATGTAGATGCTACAGGAAACACAATAGATTACAGAGGGAAATCTGCTACAATCGTAGTTGCTTTACAGCAGTTTTTAGGAACCACAGGAAGTTTGGGTACCGTAGAAGTTGTTAACGAAAATGATGTGACGGTTGCTCCGAATCCTACTTCAGGAATTGTAAAAATTAATTCTCCAAAAGCACTGAAAAATCTTGAAATTACTGCGTACAGCATTGACGGAAAAGTTGTGTATAAAAAGAAAATGACTGGTTCTACAACAAGTTTAGATTTAGATTTCACAAGTGAGCTTCAGGCATCAAGAGTTTTAATATTAAATATTGAAGCAGACGGATTCCAGAAGACAACTAAGATTCTTAAAAAATAGTTTTAATACTTTATAACGGTCGTCGGAGTTTTTTCGGCGACCTTTTTTTGTTTATGAAAAAATATATTTGCCTTTTGTCGTTTTTGTGTATCGCTAATATAAATGCACAGATCGATCCTGTAAAATATCCTACTTACACAGATATGGAGGCTGCTTTGAAATCTGATAAAACTGTTTACAGCTTAAGTTTCAGAGATAAAGGTTTGTTTAATCTGCCGCCCGATATCAGGAAAATGGATTCTGTTTTTTTTCTGAATATGATGGGAAATAATTTTGAAAAGTTAGACGAAGCACTTTTTTCACTTTCACAACTTCAGATTATTAATATTAACGAAAACAGCATCAAATATATTCCGGATGAAATCAGCAAGCTTAAAAAACTGACGACATTTTCTATGAATCTTAACCAGTTGACAGAGCTTAATCCTGAGTTTGCCAAACTCCAAAACCTTAAAGTGGTACATCTCGATGCCAATAACCTCAGCATTTTTCCAAAGGCTCTGACGGAAATTTCCGGACTTGAAGAAATCAATTTACACAGCAACCAAATCAGTATGGTTTCTGATATTGATAAAATAAAAAGCCTTAAGTTTCTAAATCTTTCATCGAATCAGATTAATGATCTTAACGAAACCGGATTTCCAAAAAAGCTCAAATATCTTGAGTTGCAAAAAAATATGTTGCTTACGCTCTCAAAAAACATTCTGACTTTAAAAAATCTTGAGTTTTTGAATGTAGGAGAGAATAAAATATCTGAAATTCCACCTCAAATAAAGCATTTAAAGAATATTATCAGTCTTAATTTAGCGAATAACCAGTTAAAATCATTACCGAAAGAAATTATTGATTTAAAAAACTTAAAAACACTTATTCTTACGGGAAATCCTCTGACTACAGCTCAAGTTGAAAATTTGAGGAAACAAATGCCGAATACTCAGATTTATTTTTAATTGTGTTCAAAAACATTTTTTCTAATAATTTAGATTGAATAATAATTAATTCCATCGTTTTAATAGTCTAAATATTTTGAATTTATGCATTTTTGCTAAAAAAGTCAGTTTTGTAAGTCTAAAAAATGTATAAATTGTAAAAAATAATAATTATGAAAATTAAACTTTTGGGAATCCTTTTTTTAACAGTTACCGTATTTTCAATGTTATCCTCTTGTCGAAAGGTGGAAGAGGATGTCGTAGACTGTCTTAGTGAATCTATATTGACATCGTTGCACGCTCATGTTTCCGGAAGCAATCCAAAACAAGTTGAGTTTAACGTAAGTCATTCAGGTGAAAATCAAATAACATCTATCGTTTGGACTTTTGGAGATGGTACTACAACAACCACATCAAATACAACTGTTACGCATCTCTATAATGCAGCAGGTAGCTACGAAGTTAAAGCAGAAGTAAGTATTAACAACGGGAAATGTACTGTTTCACCTAAAAAATCTGTGGATATTCAGTAATTTTTTAATGAATATTTTTGAAGAATTCTAAAATTTTAGGATTCTTCAATTTTTAATTACCCTAAAAAAAATAAAAACCTCTGAAAAATATTTCAGAGGTTTTTTGTACCCAGGACCGGGATCGAACCGGTACTCCTAAGAACTGGTGTTTGAGACCAGCGCGTCTACCAATTCCGCCACCTGGGCTTGATGTTTACTCCAAACGTTGTTGTTTGTTTCAAATTGGTGTGCAAATATAGGAACTTTTTTCAATGTTCAAAAGCTTTTTGAAGAAAAATTTTAAAAATTTATTTCCAAACCATCGTAGGCAAGGTGCATTCCGTCGGGAAGTAGCTTATCTTCAATATCATGCAATCCAAAGTGATGACTGATGTGAGTTAGAAATAATTTTTTAGGTTTTAGCTCATTATGTAAATTAATAACATCCGCCAATACAAAATGAGCGGGATGGGGATCAAATTTTCGGATACAGTTTAAAATAAGTACATCTAAATCTTTTAGCTTTTCTTTTTCTGAATCAGAAATGAAATTAGCATCGGTAATATAGGCGAGTTTTTTAAACTTATATCCTAAAATAGAAATTTTGTAATGTGTTACTTCGATAGGAGTAATTTCTGTATCTAAAACAGTAAACTTTTCGTGATTGATTTCGTGTAAATCAAAAGCAGGAGCTCCGGGATAACGAATGTCCGCAAAAGCATAAGGAAATCGGTTTTTAACTTCCTGTCCAACTCTTGAGAGACAATAAATGGGCATATTTTTACCGCTTTTAAAAATCAAAGGACGCATATCATCCAAACCAATCACGTGATCATTATGCTCATGGGTAAGAAGCGTAATGTCTATATGGTTTTCTTTGTTGATAAGCATTTGCTGCCGAAAATCGGGTCCGCAATCGATCAATATTTTCCTGTTTTCATCGGTGGTAATCATCGCTGAAGCCCGGAAACGGGTGTCTTTTGGATTTTGAGAAGTACATACCTCACAAGTGCAACCTATAACGGGGACACCTTGGGAAGTTCCGGTTCCTAAAAATTTCAACTTCATTTTCTTTTGAGGTTGTTTTAATTTTGGTAAATTTACGAAAAATTTAATGTCCTAATGTATCAGAAATTAACTCCTAAACAAAAAGCATTAACAATTAATCTAGATCCTACTATTTATGGTACTTTCGCAGAAATTGGAGCAGGGCAGGAAACTGTTCGACACTTTTTTAGAGCAGGAGGAGCTTCCGGTACAATTGCTAAGGCAATGTCGGCTTACGACAAAGATTTTAGTGATGCCATTTACGGAAAAGAAGTAAAAAACAGGTATGTTACCCAAAACCGACTTCGAAAAATGCTTCGCTATGAAGTTGCCTTGATTGAAGAAAGAATTTCCAGAGACAACAGTCCCGGCAGAAAATATTTTTCTTATGCCAATACGGTTACAACAATCAATTTTGATAAAACGATAAAGGGGCACGGCTGGGTAGGAATTCGTTTTCAGGTGAATGAAAATGAAGATTACAACGAAATCGTTATCCACGTTAAATTTAAGGAAAATGATGCGACCCTACAGCAGGAAACTCTTGGGAATCTAGGGGTAAACCTAATTTTCGGAGCTTATCATTATTATGACAACCCGAGAAGACTGATTGAATCTCTGTATGATGATATTGCAAAAGATAATCTTGAGATCGACATGATTGATTTCAATGGGCCCGCTTTTGCTTATGTTGATAACAGACTGATGTCTTTACAGTTGGTGAAAAACGGAATGACAGAAGCGGTAATCTTTAACTCTGAAGGTAATAATATGCTTCCCGCTGATGTTCTTTACAAAAAGAATATTTTTGCGGTAAGAGGAAGTTTCAGACCGGTAACAAAGGTCAATATCGATATGCTTAAAAACGGGATGGATCTGTTTCTGAAAGATGCGATCTGTACTCAGGAAGAAACTGAAGTTTTAATCGAAATTACCATTTCAAATCTACGTGCAGACGGTGATATCGATGAAAGAGATTTCCTGGATAGAGTAGACGTTCTTGGTAAATTGGGCTACACCGTTATTATTTCAAATTTCTCAGAATATTACAGACTGATCGATTATTTCTCTCATTATACAAACGGCGATATCGGTGTTGCAATGGGGGTAAACAATATGTTGATGGTATTCGATGAGAAATATTATCAGGATCTCTCAGGCGGAATTCTGGAAGCATTCGGTAAATTTTTCAGAAACGGAATGAGGGTTTATCTTTATCCTTACAAAGATCCTGAAACTCACGAGCTTTTAGATTCATCAAACTTAAAAGTAGAAGAAAACCTGAAAGAATTGTATAAATATTTCAAGCTGAACAACCGTATTGTAGATATTACCAACTACAATCCTGAATTTTTGGAAATTTATTCAAGAGAAATTCTAAGAAAAATTGCATGCAACATGAGCGGTTGGGAAAGCCAGCTTCCTGATGGTGTTGGCGAAATGATAAAAGAAAGAGCAATGTTCGGCTTCAAAAACGAACTTTCTCTAAAACAGTTTTCATAAAAATTATTACAATGTCTGAATTAAAAAAAAGACTTTCATCTATTCTCGAAAGTCCCAAACATAATACCGAAGAGAAACTTCAAAAAGTCTGCGCTCTGCTTGATCAGGAGATCTCGTATTTCAACTGGACGGGTTTTTACTTTAAAAACGGAGATAAAGATGAGCTGAAACTGGGGCCTTACATAGGTGCAGAAACCGATCATACCATTATTCCTTACGGAAAAGGGATTTGTGGTCAGGTTGCAGTTTCCAATGAAACATTTGTTGTTCCGGATGTAAAAGAAGAAAGCAATTATTTAAGCTGTTCAATCGATACGAAAGCAGAAATCGTAGTTCCTATTTTCAAAGACGGACAAAACATTGGTCAGATCGATATTGATTCTCATACCATCAATCCTTTTACGGATGAAGACAGAGAGTTGCTGGAGTGGCTTTGTAATGAAGTTTCAAAGATTTTGTAGTCTTATTTAAATAAAATATAAACTCCGATTTTTTAGTCGGAGTTTTTTTGTTTAAACTATCAATAGGAACGGTCTTTAGCCCGTTTAATAATTTAAAAAATCATCTGGCTTTAGCCAAAACTTAATTACTGAACTCTGAAATCAATTCTTTAAAATAATTTTCACACTTCGCGATATGCGTTCCGTACCAGGAAAATGCTTCTCCGTCAACGATTATTATTTTTTTATCAGGATAAATTGCTTTAAGTTCTGCAATATGTTTTTCTTTAAACGGAAAAGGCTCCGAAGAAAGCATGATGGCATCAGCTTCGGCTAAATCTTCAGCTGTAATTTCAGGATAACGGGTTTGATTTTTAAATATGTTTTCAAAACCAATTTCGCTTAAAACATGATGAATAAAAGTATCTGAGCCAACGGTCATATAAGGTTTGTTCCAGATCAGGTAAGCGACTTTTACGGTAGAATTTATTTGGGTTTGATTGAAAATTTCGTAGATTTTCAGATTGAAAGCCTGAGCTTTTTCTTCTTTATTAAAAAGTAATCCTAAGTTTTTAAGCAGATAATAATTGTCTTCAATGGTTTCAGTGTTGCTTACAACAACTTTAAAATCATTCATTAAATCCTCGACCTGCTCTTTTACATTTTCTTCTTTATTAGCGAGAATTAAGTCAGGTTTTAAACGCTTAATTTTTTCAAGGTTAAGATTTTTTGTCCCACCGATAATCTCAATTTTTTTTACTTTTTCTGAAGGATGGATGCAGAATTTTGTTCTTCCTACAATTTCATTTTCCGTTAAACCTAAATCAAATAAAGCTTCCGTAATAGAAGGTACTAATGATACAACTCGCATAAAATTTTAGACTTTGCCTAAAATTACAAAAGTTTTCCGGTTAAGAACATCGCTGCGATGGTAAAATAGATGATTAGTCCGGTTACGTCAACCAAAGTTGCTACAAATGGAGCAGAAGAAGTTGCAGGATCGAGATTGAATTTTTTAAGAATAAACGGAACCATGGAACCTGAAATAGTTCCCCAAAGTACAATCATAGCCAAAGAAATTCCGGCACTTATTCCGATGAAAAACCAGTAATCCCCATAATCGAACCAGCCGAGTTCATGCCAGATCATAATTCTGAAAAAGCCGATAATTCCTAGGAAAGTTCCCAGAACCAATCCCGTAACGATTTCTTTTTTCATGACCGTCCACCAATCTTTCAAAGTGATTTCCTGTAATGCCATCGCACGGATAATCAACGTTGCAGCCTGTGAACCGGAATTTCCGCCACTCGAAATAATTAAAGGGATAAATAGTGCCAAAACAACCGCTTTCTCGATTTCATTCTCATAAAAACCCATTACAGATGCGGTAATCAATTGTAAAAAGAAAAGTACGATCAGCCAAAGTCCGCGCTTTTTGATCATCTCAAACCAATGCGTCTGAATATACGGATCGTCAAGTGCTTCAACACCCCCGAATTTCTGAATATCTTCTGTGTTTTGAGATTCAATTTGATCTAAAATATCATCAATGGTTACAATTCCTACCAAAACTCCCGCTTCAGTAATGATCGGAAGAGCAGTTCGGTCATATTTTTCGAAATAAGTAACCGCATCTTCTTTTGATGTTGTCGTGGTAATTGCAACAAAATGATTGTCGGTAAGATCGGAAACCAAAGTGTCTTCTTCCACCAAAAGCAAACTACCCAAAGGTAAATCGTCAATCAGGCGGTTTCTTTCATCAACTACATAAAGGTGATTGATGGTTTCTACTTTTTTACCGACTTTTTTTATCTGCTGAAGACATCTTTTTACCGTCCATTCTTTACGGATCTGGATGTAATAAGGAGTCATCAGACGGGCGATCGAATCTGAGTTGTACCCTAAAAGTTTTAAGGCAATTCTTCTTTCCTGCGGATTGAGATGATTAATGGAGTATTTGATTAGTTCATCAGGGAAATCTTCAAACAGAGCCGTTCTGTCATCGGGAGTCATGGCGTTCAGGATTTCTGAGACTTCATCGCTTCCGATGCTTCGTATGGTTTCTTCCTGGAAATCAGGATCTAAATGCGAAAAAACATCCGCTTTGTACTGCTTCGGAACTTTCAGAAAAGCCAGTAACCTTTCATCAGCGGGAAGTTCACTGAGTCTTTCGGCAATATCGGCTGGATTAAAGATAAGTTCGTCTGTAGAATTCAAAACGTGAGATTTTTGCTATGCAAAAATAATTTAAATTTTTAGAATAGGAGAACGATACGCTAAATTTAAGGTTTTATTAAAGTTTAGAAACCGGCTTCTGTAGAGGGTTTTATTTTTCTTAACTGCTTGAGAATCGATTTTATAGCACCATTGGTTCCTATTTTTATTGAGTTTTCAGCTGAACCCAAAAGACGCATGTTTTTACGGTAAGTATCGTAATCTGAAGAGGTGATCAGATTTCCTTCTGCATCGAAAAGTTTCATGCTGACAATAACCTGATTAGAAAAAACATATTTTCCCAGACCGACCTTGAAATATTTCACTTTGGGAACAATGGCAAAATCAGCATCGTTATTTTTGCAATATTCACTGATGGTTTTGGCATCAATACTATCATAAGAAACCTGAACTTCAGATCTCAGCATTTTATTTTTACGGAATGTACTGATGTTATCCGAAACAGCACTGAAGAATGCATGATTGGTAGGTTCTTTTATTTCTTCAACCTCTGGCTCAACTTCTGGATTAAAATACAGTACTTTTTTTATTTTATCATGGGAGGTGTTTTTCTGAGCATTTACAGAAGAAATACTGATGATAAATACAAAAGAAATAAGCGTATAAAATAAAAAATTTTTCATCTTTTTTGTCGGCTGTAAAATTACTGTCTTTTAACGGGATGGCATAATTTTTTTAAGAATTATTTAACATATTTTTCTATTCAATTTAATACATGAAATCAATAATGTTTCCAAACTCTTTGATTTTAAGGATTTTTTAATTTTTTTATCTTTTTATTTTTTTAATTAAAATTGATCTTAATGATTGTAATATTTAATTCCGACTTAAATTTTGCGGAGTTAAAAAAATAGTCGTACTTTTGCAGCCGTTACATAATAATCATTAAACAATATTGGAATGTACTTAACAACAGAAAAAAAAGCAGAAATTTTCGCAAAGCACGGTAAATCTGCACAAGACACAGGAAGCGCTGAAGGACAGGTTGCTCTATTCACTTACAGAATTAACCACTTATCTCAGCATTTGAAGGCTAATCGTCACGATTTCAACACGGAGAGATCTTTGGTGAAATTGGTAGGCAAGAGAAAAAGCTTATTAGATTATCTTAAGAAAAAAGATATTACAAGATACAGAGCAATTATTGCTGAACTTGGTCTAAGAAAATAATCTTTGGATTCCAAAAGAAACAGAAGCAACTTCGAAAGAGGTTGCTTTTTTTGTTTAATAATCTGAAAACTTGGCATTAAAACGTGGTATTCTTTGCAGAAATCGTTTAAATTTGCTTCTTTCAAAATTTAATCTACTGATTTGAAACAGATTTATCTCTATATTCTTCTTTTTGTTTCTGGATTTTACAATTCTCAGAACTCGGATACCATTTCAAGGTCGAATCTTCAGACTTCTGTAAGTATGCAGTTCGGAAAATTTTTAGGAACGAATGATTATTTGAAAACGCTTACCCATAGAGAATTTATCGGTGCTTCTGCCGAACTTACGGTACAGACTGATGGAAGTAAAGAATGGCACAGAAGATTCGGAAGACCTTATTACGGCGGCGGAATCGTGGCATTTGATTATCTTAAAAACCGGGATATGGGAAGTCCTTTTGCTGTTTATGGAACTTTTGGTGGAACTATTAAAGAAACACCGACCCATTCCTGGAATTATGAAACGAGCGGTGGTTTTGCTTTCAACTGGACTCCTTATGATTTGAAAAAAGGATATACCAATCAGACATTCGGCTCTTCGGTGAGTATTTATATTAATTTCGGAGTCAATTATAAATATTACTTGGGAAAACATTTTGACTTAGGATTAGGTTTAAATTTTAATCATTTCTCAAACGGCGCGCTTAAACTTCCAAATAAAGGAATGAATACCTTTTCTCCAAAATTATCATTGACTTATCATTTTGATGAAAGACAATTCGCACCTCATGATTCTTTGTCGACATTTGATAAATATTCTATTTTGGATGTAAATGTCTTTGGCGGAGTTAGACATTCTATTTTTTATGGAGTTGATCCTGGTTTTCAGGCTTCTGATGTTGATATGATCAGAAAATTTGAAGGTAAATATTATCAGAACTGGGGAGTAGAAACGGTTTATCATAGACAGGTTACGTACAAATCTTCTCTTGGATTAGGAATCGGTTTGATGTATGATGAAGACTATAACAATAAGTTTTATCAGGATGAAAATGGAGTAATTCAATCTACAAAAAGATTTGAACGTGAACAGGTTTTACTCAATATTTTCCCTTCATATAGACTTTCAATTTCAAAGTTTGCCATTCAGCTACAGCCAGGATTTTATATTTTTAAAAAAGCAATCGACCGTCGTTATGATAAAACGATTTTTTATCAGAGAGTAGGGTTTCAATACACAATCGGAAAGAAATTTTTAATAGGAATAGGTTTAAGATCCTTTAAATTTCACAAAGCTGATTATATTGAATGGAGATTGGGTTACAGAATTTTTAATAAGAAAAATTCATGAAAAATGAATGTAAGGTGCTAAAATGTAAGCTAAATTACTTTCATCATACTATTTAAAACAAAAACACTAAATTTGCATCACATTTAGACGAAATATCAATAATTAAAGTGCTCAATACGGAGCGCAACACAAACAATTTATGAGTGCACCTCAAGCAATTACAGAGTTGATTACTCTTGCAGACGGCAGAGAAATCACAATCGAAACAGGGAAGCTGGCAAAACAAGCTGACGGATCTGTAGTAGTAAAAATGGGCGGAACAATGCTTTTAGCAACAGTTGTAGCCAACAAAGAAGCCAATCCTGGTGTAGATTTTCTACCGTTAACAGTTGATTACAGAGAAAAATTCTATGCAGGCGGTAAAATCCCCGGAAACTTTTTCAGAAGAGAAGCTCGTCCTTCAGACCAAGAAATTCTTACAATGCGTTTGGTAGACCGAGTTTTAAGACCTTTGTTCCCTGAAGATTTCCACGCGGAAGTTCAGGTAATGATTTCATTAATTTCTTATGACGGACAGTCGATTCCTGATGATTTGGCAGGTCTTGCGGCGTCTTCAGCGATTGCAATTACCGATATTCCTTTCAACGGACCAATGTCTGAAGTGAGAGTAGTAAGAATCAACGGTGAACTTTCAATCAATCCTAAATTCGAAGATCTTAAAAATTCTGACCTTGATATTATGGTTGGAGCAACTAAAGATTCTATCGTAATGGTGGAAGGTGAAATGAAAGAAATCACAGAAGCAGAAATGCTTGAAGCGATTACTTTTGCTCACGAAGAAATCAAAAAACAAGTAGAAGCTCAGGAGAGATTAGCTGAAAAAGTTGGAAAATCATTCCCAAAAAGAGAATACAACCACGAAAATCACGATGAAGCAATTCGTGAGAAAGTTTGGAAAGAAACTTACGATAAAGTATACGAAGTAGCTAAAACTCCTTCAAGCAAAGAAGAAAGAGGCGAGAAATTCAAAGCGGTACGTGATGAATTTTTAGCTCAATATGTTGAAAATGCTGAGGAATTGGAAAGAGTGACACCTTTCGTAAAAGTATATTACCACGATGTGGAAAAAGAAGCGATGCGTCAGATGATTATCAATGATAAAATTCGTCTTGACGGTCGTGATCCTGAAACAATCCGTCCGATCTGGAGCGAAATTGACTATTTACCGGGAGCGCACGGTTCTGCAATCTTTACAAGAGGAGAGACTCAGTCTTTAACGGCTGTAACTTTAGGTTCGGTAAAAGATGCAAACATGGTAGACAGCGTAATGGTAAACTATGACGAAAGATTCTTCTTACATTATAACTTCCCACCATTCTCAACAGGTGAGGCACGTCCTTTGAGAGGAACTTCAAGAAGAGAGGTTGGTCACGGTAACTTAGCTCAAAGAGCTTTGGCAAATATGATTCCTGAAGAAAATCCTTATACCATCCGTATCGTTTCTGATATCCTTGAATCTAATGGTTCATCTTCTATGGCGACTGTTTGCGCAGGAACTTTAGCATTGATGGATGCAGGTATTCAGATTACGAAGCCGGTTTCAGGTATTGCAATGGGATTGGTAACTGATGTTAAAACAGGAAAATTTACGGTACTTTCTGATATTTTAGGAGATGAAGATCACTTAGGTGACATGGACTTCAAAGTAACAGGAACTGCAGACGGAATCACAGCTTGTCAGATGGATATCAAAATCCAGGGACTTTCTATGGATATTATGGAGAAAGCGCTTCTTCAGGCAAGAAACGGAAGACTTCACATTTTAGATAAAATCACTGAAACAATTGCTGCTCCAAGAGAAGATGTGAAACCTCATGCTCCGAAAATGGTGATGATGGAAATCCCTAAAGATTTCATCGGTGCTGTAATCGGACCTGGTGGAAAAATCATTCAGCAGATGCAGAAAGATACAGATACTGTTATCGCAATTGAAGAAGTTGGAGAAATCGGTAGAATTGAAATTTCTGGTGTTAGCAGAGAAAAAATCAACGAGGCGATTGCGAAAATCAATGAAATTACTTTCGTACCGGTTGTAGGTGAAGTTTACCAAGGTAAAGTTGTAAAAGTAATGGATTTCGGAGCTTTCGTAGCGATTGCTAAAGGTACTGAAGGACTTCTTCATATCTCTGAAATCGAATGGGCTCGTCTTGACAAAGTTCCTTATAAAGAAGGAGACGAAGTTGAGGTGAAATTCATGGGTTACGATGATCGTAAGAAAATGAAGCTTTCAAGAAAAGTTTTGTTGCCAAGACCACCAAGACCGGAGAAAAAAGAAGGGGAGCAGAGAGGTCCAAGACCAGAAGGTCAAAACAGACCGGAGAGACCTGCGAGACCAGAAGGAAAAGTAAATCCTGAAGGACAAGATCAGCCGGGAGAACACAAGCCTTTGAACGAACCACAAGATCAATAATCTTATAAATATTAAAACCACCGAATTTCGGTGGTTTTTTTGTTTTTGATCAGTGTATATAATGCTGTAGTTAATTTTTTTAAGTATAAAAAAGCTATTGTTTGAGAAGATGATGGTTAATCAAACCTAAAAAAGAAATACACGACCGCTGCCCATTCTTTTTTAATGCCTTTTGCATAGCCAATCGTACTGCGGCTACTGTTTTCTACCGTTCCATCATCTCTGATATAACCAATCGTTGAACGGCTGCTGTTTTCTACCGTTCCGTCTTTTTTTACGTAGCCTACCGTAGATCGGCTTTGATTTTCTATCGTACCATCATCTTTTATATATCCAATCGTGCTTCGACTTTTATTCTCAATGGTTCCGTCATTTTTAATGTAACCTACCGTTGAACGACTGCTGTTTTCTATTGTCCCATCGTTTTGAATATAGCCTGTGGTGCTTCGATTTCCTGATTCAATAGTTTGTGCAATCAGGAGGGAAAGGTTTAAAAGTAGAGAGAAAATGAATAGTGTTTTTTTCATCGCTTGTTGTTTTAATATTTTAAAAATGGATGAGTAATTACAAGTTTAATTTATGATATCAGATAAAGAAATTTATAAGCCCTAATTTATAAAATTAATAACTTTTAAGAATATATTTAAAAATAAAACCGCACGAAACAATCATGCGGTAATATTATGACATTACCCATTCCCCGCTCTCTGCTTCAAATCATCCGCACCACCGGTTCTTCTTGGCTGTCCGTTTTTGGATGAGCCGAAATTATAAGTATAAGAAAGAGTAACAACACGGGTATCTCTTCTTACAACAAAATTTTCGATGTAGTTGGAGTAGATGTTTTCGGCTTCAGGATTGCTTTTGAAGAAAATATCATTGAAAGAGAATTTCAAAGTACTGTTTTTAAATTTCTTCTGAGCACCGATGTTCAAAGACCAGATAGGTTTCAGATGCATATACGCATATATCTGTTTTGCCTGATAATTTCCCGATAACTCTGCAGAATATCCGTTCCCGATTTTAAATGAATTGATGCTGTTGATGTTAAAAGTAAAATTCCCCTGATTTTTGATGTAGGTATCCGAAATATTTCCGGTGTAGGTTCCATAGTAAAAATTGGCATTGTTATTCATATCCCACCATTGGGTTACTTTTACGGGAGCAATCAGATTTAAACCATAATAAGAAGCCGAACTGAGGTTTTCTACCGCCTGAACAACTACGATGTTTCCATTCTCATCGATTGGTTTCAGAACGTCTGTAATATTATTCTGTGTTTTACTGTAGCTTAATGTGGCAAAATATTTATTACTTAAGCTGTAGGTAAATTCATAATTCATCGTGGTTTGCGGATTTAAATCAGGATTTCCGGCTTGGTAAGTTGTAGGATCAAGATAAAATTTAAAAGGATTCAGTTGTCTGTAAGTCGGTCTTGTAATTCTTCGGCTGAAATTCAGCTCGACCGTATTTTTTTCATTTAAATCATAAGAAAAAACGGCACTCGGAAACAATTGGGTGTAATTCTTTTTATTAATCTGATTGGTAGTTAGCTGATTTCCGGTCACGTTGGTATTTTCAAGTCTTAAACCAAAATTCACTTTGAATTTTTCCCAATTTTTAATCACATTTCCATAGGCTGCATTGATATTTTCTTCGTAAATAAAATGATTGGTTTTCGACTGGTCTATCACAGATGTTCCAGAACTTGCATCGAAAAACTGAAGGTCATTGTCAGCTTTTACAAAACTTGTTTTTACTCCGGTTTCCAGTTTCCAGTTGTTGCTGAAGGCTTTGGTAAGGTCGGATTTTGCGGAATAAATATTCAGGTTTCCATCCAAATTTCCTTTTAAAATGTAAGGATTAGGCTGAACAGGCGAAAAGTTTCCGTTCACATCAAAATTTTGAGTATTAAAATTCTGAAGTGATGCATTGGAATAATTGATATAATCCAAATCGGTTGTCAATTCTGAACCCAAAGAATCAATTTTGAATTTATGGTTGAAGTTAAGTGATGCATTTTTCCAGTGGTCACGGTTGTTGCTGGTCGTAACGAAACTTCCTGCAGGCTGATAATTCTGATTCATAATCTGAGTCTGGTTGGTGCTTGTCGGATCAAATCTGTTGCTCACAAAACCGACTGAAAAACCCAGAATGTTTTTATCATTGGCATAATAATCCATCCCGACTTTTGCAATGTGATTGCGGAAATTCATTTTCAGGAAATTATCCTGAACATAAGCGTTAGTAAATGTCCCATTGTCATAAAAGTTTCTGTCGAGCATCAACTGATTGTAAAATTCTCTATAGGCAAAGCTGTAGTTGGCAAAAAGATTCACTTTTTTATTTCGGTGGTTGATGTTGAAACTGTTGTTATTTTTGATGAATTTTCCCGTTCCCAAAGATGTAGAAAGGCTTCCGTTGGTTCCTTTTCGGTGGTCTTTTTTTAATTTGACATTGATAATGGAAGTTCCTGCTGCATCGTATTTTGAAGAAGGATTGGTAATAAACTCAATTTTCTCAACGGTTGAAGATGGAATTCCACGGAGATAGTTAGCCAGATCGGTTCCGGACATCGGGGTATGTTTTCCGTCAATCTGAACGAGAAGATTTCCTTTTCCACGTAGACTGATATTGTCGTTGCTGTCAACATTTACACCCGGAGCTTTTTCAAGAACTTCAAATGCTGAATTTCCGGTGGCGGCAATGCTGTTTTCAACATTAAGGATCATTTTTCCGTCCTGTCTTTCGATGTAAGGTTTGGCTTTGGTAATTGTAACGCCCTCAATTGTTTTTTCATTTAAATGAATTTGTGGGAGATTGATGTTTTCTTTTACTGAAATCGCTTCTGATTTATAAGCTTCAGAACCATTTTTATTAATTTGAACATAATAATTACCGTTTGCAAGATCATTGAATGTAAACTTTCCATTCTGGTCAGCGAGTTCAGTTTTCACCAGTTTATTTTCGGTATTCAACAAATTGATTTCTACCTGACTGGCTTTGTCAGATTCTATACTTCCCGAAAGAGAATAACTTTGAGAAGCGGTTTGAGCAGAAATTTTGCTGCTGAAAAATGACATCAGCAAAACAAAAAGGAATAGGATTAGTCGTGTCATCGTGCTTTATTTTTTTGTATTAATTGTATTTTCTGATATTTTCAGGAGTACGTTGTTCATGATTTGAAGGTCTTCTTTGGAAATGCCTTCCAATGCAGTTTTTCTGTTGTCTTCAACAATTTTCTGAACATCTTTAATGATTTTTAAACCTGATTCGGTGACTTCAAGATGGGTTTTCCTTCGGTCGTTGGCGTGAACGGTGCGAATCACGTATTCCGATTTTACGAGCAGATCAATAATTCTCGTAACAGACGCGTTGTCTTTAAAAACCAGATTTCCAATTTCATTCTGTGTGATTTCAGGATTTTCAAGAATCGCTTTAATAATGAGCCACTGGTCGATGGTTATCGTAAAACCATGAAGTTTCAGCTGTCTCTGAGCGTAATTTCTATAAGCTCTGATCGCTTTATCGATATTGTAAAATATAATTGAATCTAACTTTTCCATGGTAAAAATTTTAATAATGATCTATCAATTATTGATATATCAATTAATTTGTTGCTGAAATTTTTTATTTGTTACAATTTTTTTAGAAATAATTTGAACCAATTTTAAGCTCAAAATTTCAGATTCGTAAGTTGTTGACATTGAAAAAGTTATTGAAATGGCCGATTCCAGAAAAAATTGTCGTATATTTGCAAAAGCAATTAATAGAAAGGTTTTCAGGCTTTTATTTCAGACACAGCTTAAAACATTTATTTTTTCTCTCAGTTTTCACATTTCAGATGCTTCAGTTTATTCCTCAAAAAATACTTGTGTCGCAATCTTTTATCATTACTGAAAAACAATAGAATACCTTTCTGATTTAATCGGGAAAAGTATTTGGATAGAATGGGATAGATTATCGAAAAGAAATCTTATCTTTAACAATCAGCACGTAACAAATAAATTTTAATATATATATGGCGGATTCTTTCTCTAAAAAAGAAAATTTTAAGAAAAAAGTACAGAAAGCAAAAGAAAAAGCTCAGAAAAGAGAAGAGCGTAAAACAGTCAACAACAAAGGAAAAAGTCTTGATGACATGATCATGTATGTTGATGCAAACGGACAATTGACTTCTACACCCCCTGATAACAGCAATGTTGAAGAATTTGATATCAACAATATTCAGTTGGGTGCAGCTCCTATTGAAGCTGAAGAACTTGTGAAAACAGGAATCATCACTTTTTTAAGTGATAAAGGATATGGTTTTATTACCGAAGACAGTTCTAAAGAGAACGTTTTCTTCCACACCAACAACGCAACAGAAGTGTTGAAAAAAGGAAACAAAGTTTCTTACGAAAAAGAAAAATCGCCAAAAGGTTTTTCTGCAATCGATATTAAAATCGTGAAATAATTTTTTGTTTTGAATTAAAACAGATTAGAATATCATATAAAAGGCTCCGGATTCGGAGCCTTTGTTTTTTAGTGACTGTATAGGTTTTCTCTTATTTCCACTAAAATTTTTGTGGTTTTCTCTATGTCTGGAAACTCAGGTAATGTAGAAAGTGAATGGTAGTGTTCAATCGATTTGATCAGGATTTCGGCTTTTTTCATCACGGCTTCATACGACCAGTTTCCTGCTTTGATATCTAATAATTCATCACGATTTTCTACTCGAATATTCAAAGAATTTGTTTTGAAAATCTGGTCACAAGACTGCAAAAGACGAATTGTATGCATCATATTTTTGCTGTCGTAGTTCTGTCCGTGGTTTTGATTGACGTTATAACGGTCTTCATTTCGCTCCGAAACCCACTTCCAGTATTCACGGTAATCTTTGCAGTAAGTGGAGTAGGCATCGAGATTACAGAATAAATAGGCAACCGGTTTTTCTTCTTTCGGAACTGATGAAACGGAAACCTGATTGGCTTCTTCGCTCTGGATAATTCCTTTATAACTCAAATCTCCCGATTCGTCGTAGAAAAGCGCAAATATTCCTTTGGTATTGTCGATGCTTACCAAACCGCATTTTTCCTGAACTAAACTACCCCGTCCTTCGGACACTCCTCCAAAGGAGGGGAATTCTCGTAGCCATTTTTTCAAAGGAATCGAGCCTTGATTCTGCAAAATATAACAAAAATCGAGAATAGATTTTCTCTCTTTATCAATCGGATTCAGAATCTTTTTGTTGAGTCCTTTTGCCTTTTTGATCTGCGAAATCGCGTAACCTGCAAACGTATCTTTACATAATTTGGAAAGAAAATCTTCAGGTTTCAGCAAATCCATCAACGGATTTTTATGTTGAATACAGTCTTCCGGACTTGCCAAAACTTCCAGGATATTCGGATTGTTTTTCTGCAATAATTCTACAAATCTCCCGATTTCATAATACGTAATATCATTCGTCTCATTAGAAATCTGCGGAATATAGTTTAAACCAAAAAAGTCTTCTCTTGGTAAGAAATATACTCCGCGGATGTCTGTATCTGAGTTCTCTGTGGCGAGCCCGAAAGAGCGGCTTCCAGAGATGGTTTCGAAGAGGATGAGGTTGCAGGATTTTATTGATTTTATTTCTAACATATTAATTTAATTTTTAATACAACTTTGCACAACCACTTCCAAAGCCTTCTCAGCATCACAATCATACAAACCGGAACACCAAGCCGGATTTGCTTCGATCAAAGCCCAGCCTTTTTCTTTGATGATTCCAAAATCAAGAACAATTGCTTTTGGCAGCGTTTCAGAATAGTTTTTCATGAAATTGTTGAAAAACTCAAACAGGTCTTTTTCTTCTGTTTCAGAAAGCGGATCGGTGTCAAAAGCATTGTTTCTCCAATAAGAAGAATGTGTTTTTATTTCGTTGTTTAAAACAAAACATCTTACTTCAAGTTCCCATTCCACAACTTCCGAAGTGAAAACGGTATTTTCTAAATCCAAAGTGTCAAAACCTTTGATATCCGTTACTTTATCGAAAACTCCGGCTTTAAAGCTTTTAAAATCAGAACATTTAATGAAAATATTTTCTTCATGTACAAAATCTTTCAATTGTCCGTAAGAAATTTTGCGTTTTGTAAATTCTTCTGAAATTTTTGAAAGCCAATCGTCATCAGGCTTTGTTAAGGTCAAATTACATTGTTCTGCAACAATTTCTGCATAAATATCTTCGCCATACACCGCAATCACATCCATACGAAATTCTTCCGGAACATTCCATTTTGCATTGAAGCGGCTCAGTTCGTAAGGTGAATTGAGCGATGCTTTTTTCAGATTGTTGCTGTCCTCCGTGTACATGGGAGAGAGGGCAATTATATTTTTCATGTAATTAAATTTTTTTCTATTAATTTTTCAATAAAATCATAGCGGTTCTGTTCTGAAATACTGTCAAAAACGACACTCCAAACGTTTGAAGAGTTTGTAGTAGCGTGGATAAGATTTACTTCATTTCTCCATATTAAATTATACTTATCTGAACATTCATTTAAAAAAATATAATCAGACATAGACTTTGAAAACTCTTTTATATCTGGAATATCATAGAAAACGGCAGGAAGTTTCTTGTAATATTTATGTTTTTCAAAAAATGCTTGTTGCTCGATAAATGTTTCAAAACTTTCATAATAAAAATAGAAATCATCCGAATCACAGCCACAATCTCTGATGGCAATTTCTCCGTTTTCTGCAAGATATAGGCTGTTATTTATTGAAAACAAATTTTGTCCTTGCCACTGATAAATGTTGAGCCCTTTATTTTCTTTTACTTGTTTTGGCGTAAAAATATGAATTACAATATTTTCAAGGTTAAGTCCTGAAAATTTTTCTTGAAATCTTAAAATTTCGGAAGAGTTTTGTAAATGATAAAACCTTAAATGTTTTTCTAAAATATCCAAGTCAATTTCATATTCTTTATTCTTTCCACACTTTTCAATAAAATGTAAAGCTCTTTCAGATAGTTGTTTCATATTTTTTACTTTCATTTATAGTGATAATATTTCTCTAAAAACCTTCTCCATCTCACTTTTATCTGTATTCCCACCTTTTAGACTCTTCGCTCTTTCCTCATTATCCAATATCATTTTCTCTAAAGATCCAAAAAGTTCCCAGTCATTTGGGTGATGATAAGATTCTCCTTTTGTAGCTTTTAAGGCTATTAAATTTTCTATTTCCATTCTTGTAAAATTATCGACTAAAACGAGCAATTCACTGAATAAAACTGGTGGAACTGTTCCTTTTTCTAATATCCATTTTCCTGTCAAGGCTGTTCGAAGGCAGTAGAAATAAGATTTCAATTTTACTTCGTCGGTTCTGCAGGCTTCCAAATACTTTTTGCTCATGCTCAGATAATGATAAGAAACCGCTATCGGAGAAAAGCATTCATCCGCCAAAGGTTTGAATAATTCATAAAATTTTTCATTTTTTATATAAACGATAGGAGAGTAGGACCAGCTTAATAGAGCCGCATTCGACTTTAATAATAAATGAAAAGTCTTCCTCAAATCCCATCCGGAACCGTCGAGATCGTCTTCTGTCATGAATTCTATCGTTTCATCTTTATCCCACGGCGACAGATACCAGTCTTTTTCGTGTCGATATATGAATCGTATGTCATAATCGCTGTCAGGAGACGCAAAACCCCAAGCTCGGCTTCCTGATTCTACGGCAAGAAGTATTTCTATGTTTCTTTTTGCCTCTATTTCTTTTAATTTTTCTAGTATTTTTGGTGTCATTTTTTGTTTTTATTTTGCTTAAACGCAAAGGCGCAAGGTTTATAAAAATGTGCAGATTTAAGGCGCAAGAAAATCAAAGATTTTCAGCAAAATATTTAGCATGAAATTTTATCGAAGATAAAATCCTTGCGCCAAAGAGTTTGAAGTTGTAAAAAAAATTGCGCCTTTGTGATTAACCAACAACTAAGCCTTTCTAAACTTCTTCTTTTTCTTCCACGGCGCATTCTTCTGCACATCACCCGCCATAATACATCCGTAAGGCATCACTTCATCCAGAACTTCGCAAAGTCCGTATTCTTCAATCTGCGCTCTCACGTTTTTAGCACTTTTATAGGCGGTCGGAAGTTCAGAAATATCAATTTCATTCGAGAAGAAACGGATATCTAATCCTTTTGTTTCTTCTTCAAAAACTTCTTCAATTGTTTTATGAGCCAGTGATTTTTTATGCTGACTTCTGCTGAAATTTCTTCCTGCTCCATGTGGTGCAAAACCAAGATTTCTCTCATTTGTTTTTCCCTGAACAATCAAAACGGGTTCTGACATATTCAACGGAATCAGTCTTGGTCCCGTAATATCAGGCATAAATTTATCATCTAAAGGCGTTGCTCCTTTTGCATGATAAAACAAATCTCCGTCTTTAAAAACAAAATTATGTTCGTTCCAATATCGGTCTTGTTTCTCGATTCCTAATTTATTTAAGGTTGCGTCGTGAATTGAAATATGGTTTTCTTTCGTCCATGTTCTTATCAATTGCAAGGCTTCCCAATACGATTTTCCTTCTTCAGATTCGTAAGGAATCCATGCGTTTTCTCTTAATGTTTCTGGAGAATTTTCTATTCTGAATTTGTTTGCAACCTTCATTCCTTTATCATACAAAGCAGCTCCGGGAGCTCTTGAACCGTGGTGCGTCACCAACATCGTATTTCCTGTATTCTTAGAAGTTCCGACAAACAGGAAGTGATTTCCGTCACCCTGCGTTCCCATATGAGAACGGGCAATGCTGATTAATTTCTCATCATTCAGGAAATCATTCGCTCTGAAAGCATCCATTAATTCCTGAGACATTTCCATTTGCTCACCTCTCGGTCTTCCTCCGTATCCAAAATGCGTGATAGAATGCGCCGCATCCAAAACTTCTTTAGGATCTGCTTTTCCAAAGTCCGTCAACATCACCGAACAACAGATGTCCGCGCTATGAAATCCCGGATGGATTGCGTTTTTTGCAACAACAACTCCTCCAACGGGAATCTGACCTACAGGACCTGTCGGACAGGCATCGGGCATTACTGCACCGGCAACTAAAGTTGGCGTCTTCATCAAAACCTTCATGGTGTTGATTACTTTTTCCACGTTATCATTTTCGCTTTCATGTTCAGCTCGGATGTTGATGACAAAATCTTTTGCCGTTTCATGAAGCGGAATCAATTCGGGTTGCTTAAACTGTTCCAAATATGCTGTGATCTGATTTTTATCTAATTGATTTTCATTGATATGCGCAATAGCTTCTTTGAACCATTTTGCCGATCTGTATCCTAATTCTAGTAAGTTGTTTCCGTTAAATTCCATCTTGTTTCATTTTGTTGATGCAAAGTAAAAACTAAAGTATGCAATCTTTTTGCGTAGATAAAGTTATTTTAATTATTTTTGGAAAAATTTAAATAAAATGTTGTTTGAACAGTTAGAAAACGCACCACAAGAAATTCAATTTACTGATGTCATAGCTTTCATTGATGAGCATTATGACTTTACACCGACAAAATTCACGAATGGGAATACTGTAAATGAAGTGAATCAAAATAATGGTTCATGTAAAGTTTTCAGTTTCGGAAAACTGAATGATTTATCCAAAGAAGAAACTTTGGCTTTGTTTGGAGATTTTTACAGAGAAGATGTTTTAAAAAATCCTGAAGGAAAGGATCATCAGAATATCAGAAACTTCATAGAATTCGGTTGGGACGGAATTTCTTTTGAAGGGAAGGCTTTGCAAAGAAAGTAATTTTATCTTAACTCTAATCACAAAACCTGTCATTCAAAACACAGACTACAGGTCTGCAAACATAGTTCTAAAGTAGTGAAGAATCTATTTTGAAAACTGTATGGAATAGATTTCTCATAATGTCGAAGCGTCAATAATCCGACAAAATTTTCACCTTACCCGCATGAGGGATGCGGAAGGTCTGACTGAAAGGAAGAGTCTCGGCGCGGGGCGAAGCCCCGCGCCGAGACCGAAACGAAGTGGAGCCTGTAGCAGCCCGGCCCGAAGTGATGGTGCTGGAAACCTCATAGGTTTTCAAAACCTATGAGGTTTAGAATTGGAAAACGAAGGGACACGCCTAAATAAAAAATAAAGCCCATGTCATCAAATAAAAACGCCTTAATCCGATACAAAACACTGGATAAATGCCTGAAAAATAAGTACCGACAGTATACTTTGGAAGATCTGATCGATGAATGTTCCGAAGCGTTGTTCGAATTTGAAGGAAAAGAATCTTTTGTGAGCAAACGGACGGTACAACTTGATTTGCAGAATATGCGAAGTGAAAAATTCGGGTATGAAGCGCCGATCGAAGTGTATGAAAGAAAATACTATCGATACAGTGATCCGGATTACAGTATTCATAATATTTCCGTGAATGAAAGTGACCTGAAAGCGATGAACAATGCGGTGCAGATTTTGAAACAGTTTAAAGATTTTTCGATGTTTAAAGAAATGAATGGTGTTATTCAGAAACTGGAGGATTCTATACATGCGACAAGTCAGAAATCGATTATTCATTTGGATAAAAATGAGCAACTGAAAGGCTTAGAACATATTGATATTCTATATGATGCAGTTTTAAATAAAAAGGTTTTAAATATCACTTATAAAAGTTTTAAAGCTAGAGAATCCGACTCATATGTCGTTCATCCGCAATTGTTGAAGGAATTTAATAACCGTTGGTTTTTGATCTGTTCGAATAAACAATATGTATACAATTTGGCTTTAGATAGAATGGAAAATATTCAGATTGAGGAAAAAATTGATTATATCGATATGAATCTCGATGGCGATGAATATTTTAAAGATATTATAGGGGTTACAGTTTCTCCCACGATGGCTCCCCGAAAGGTTGTGTTTTTTGTGGATTCGCATAATGCTCCGTATGTTAAAACAAAACCATTTCACGCAAGTCAGGAAATTGTAAGTGAATCGAATGAAGGTACGGTCTTTAAAATCTGTGTACAGCTGAACTATGAATTGGAGCGGCTTCTTTTAGGTTTTGGAGAATGTCTAACGGTTTATAAACCCAGAAAACTCAGGGTGAGATTGCAGGAGAAATTCGCTGCTGCAAAAAAGAACTATGAAAATTTGATCGTAGATGATGAAGATTAAAATTTGTGGCTTGGAAATTGTAATTATTCATCAAAAATAAATAAATATGAAATCCAGAATATTAAAAGCTGTAGTCGCTCTTGTAGTACCCATTGTTGTTGAGTTTATTATCAAAAAAGTAAGCGAGAAAATCGATAAAAAGAAAGATGTGAAAGATGCGAATACATCAATTCCTTCACCTCATTAAAATTATAAGCCTTCCTAATTGGGAGGTTTTTATTTTTCAATCCATTCTCTGAAATTTGCTGTCTGACTTTGGCTTGTGATAAGTGGATTTTCCCAGCCTTTAATTTCTAACGCCAAAGCATTTTTCGAATAACGCTCAAGTTTTGTAATGCTCTTCTTATTGACCAGCTCGCTACGGTTAATTTTAAAAAATTCGTTAGGATTGAGCTGAGATTCTATTTCTTTAAGCAAGGTTTGATTGAGTAAATGTTTTTTACCGGAATCATCAAAAGCAAAAACAACTCCTTCTTCAGCTTTAAAAAATGTAATATTTTCAGTTTCTAAAAAATAAATTCCTTTATTGCTGATTACACTGAATCGTTCTTTGAAAATTTTAGGTTGAATCTCTTTTTGAATCTGACTGATTTTCAATAAAATTTTGTCGGAATCATGAGATTTATTTAATACTGAAAATTTATTCCAGGCTTTTTGAAAACGCTCTAATGTAAAAGGTTTTAGAAGATATTCTATTCCATTTGTTTCAAAAGCATTCATCCAAAATTGGTCATAAGCAGTTGTAAAAATAATCGGGCAGGAAATTTTCACTTGATCATAAACTTCAAAAGCATTTCCGTCTAATAATTCAATATCTGAAATAATAAGATCAATAGATTTTTCTGTCTTAAAAAACTCTACAGCCTGTTCCACATTATCGATTTCTGCTAGGATTTCGGTAGTTCCTTTTAACTCATTAATAAATCTGATGAGTTTTTTTCTTGCCGGAATTTCATCTTCAATAATGACTATTTTTATCATGCTTCTGGAATTATAGGTAGTGTTACGGAAAATTGATCGTCAATATTTTGAATTTTTATCTGACTTTCGGTTAGTAAAAAATACTGTTCGTTGAGGTTTTTTAAAGCTTTTCCTGATGGAGATTTTGTATTTCTCTTTTGAATACTATTATTTGAAACGGTAAGACTTTCATCAATTCTGACTGTAATAAAAATCGGATTTGTTTCTGTTCCAAGATTATGTTGTATTGCATTTTCCAATAATAATTGAAGACTTAGCGGGACAATAAAACCTTGAGATTTATGGCTTTCTATGTTTAGTTGGTAAGATTTTCCGTATTTGTGTTGAATCAGTTTGAAATATTTTTTAACGAAAGCCAGTTCTTCATCAATTTCTACCAATTTTTTATCCGAAACCTGCAAAACATAACGGTAAATATCTGCAAATTCATTAAGGAAATCTGAAGCCCTGGCTTTATCTTCTTCAATAAGCTGATCGAGAATATTCAGGTTATTAAATAGAAAATGAGGGTTGAGTTGATTTTTAAGTTGATTGATTTTGGTTTCGGAAAGCATTTCATTAAAATTTGCAATCTGTTGCTGGTTTTTCTTATTTTTCCGGTAGTAATAAAAAGCTAGAAAGAAACTTCCGTAAATAAAAGCATTCAGAAAGTCTGAGATGACATTATTGAGAAATGTTTGTGAATTAAAGTTCCTTTCAAAAGTATTAAAAATAAAAGCTATAATAAGTTTAAAAATATTAAGTATCACCAAATATAAAAGAAGGGAAGTTCCAAAGATTTTAAAAATTTCTTTAAAATTGAAATTATCCGATTTTTGCCAATAGATCATCAGGAAACGCATGATCAGAAAGAGAATGCCGGCATTTACAAAATACAATACCGGAGCTTCCGGTGTGAAAGTGTACCAGTTGATCTCTCTTTCTGTCTGAAAACGGATTTCTATGGTTTGAACATAAGAAAAAAGAAAAATAAAGAGTAAAAAGTATTTGTTCTGCTGTATTTCGTTTAAGATTTTCTTCATGATTTTGTTACAACAAAATAGTTCTATAAAAATACAGAACTATTTATAAAGTTTAGAATTGAATATGTTTTTTAAAATTTACTTTGCCGGATTTTCGGGAAATGAAGCGGTAATATTTCCTTTATCATCATAAAAATCGAGCTTTGCTTTGTTCTCTTTGTCTACATAAAACATCGCTTTAGGTAATCCTTTTGCATCAAAAAGAAACAAACCATCTCTTTGTCCGCGAGATTTTCCGAGCATAATTCTTGGAGTTCCCTGTTCAAAATTTTTAGTTCTCTGAGATTCATTTTTAGAACGATCGTTGAATGTAAGGCTGCTTCCCACAAACCTTTCATTGCCCTTTTGATAATCTTCAGATAGCAATTGCATAATTTGGTCGCCATCGTATTGATCATGCGTGAATGAAAGTCCTGAAGAATGACCATCTGCATTTTTTTTACCGTCATAGATGAAACCGCCACATTCCAAGCCTTCTTCATTAAAGAATAACATTCCGGAACGTTTTTTACGCTTTTCGTTGGTGTACACGTCGTTTATTTTGATTTTTCCGTTTGGAAAGCGGTCTACATTGGTAATTATCATTTTGACGGTGCCATCTTTTTCTACTATATTAATTCTTTCCACATCGATTTCTGAAAACTTTTGATTTCCATTACTTTTGAAAGCTGAATTGACTAAAAAGAAGATTGCAATGGCCATGGAAAAGGCGAAAGTTCTTAAAAATATAAGCTCTCTGTTGATACGTTTTTCTGTCATAATTGTTTGATTTTTATGACGCAAAAGTATCATGAGTACAAATTGGAATCAAGAACTCTTTTTTGAACTAAGGAAATAAAGCGATCATCTAAGAATATTATAAGATGAGTGAATTTTTAGCTTAATTAAATAAAATCATACACTCCATTTTTCCAGCCGAGAACTTTTGAAGAATCCGCATTGAGCCAGTTTTTAAGAATAGTTGCATATACTTTTCTGAAATCTTCGGTGTAAATCAAATCTCCGTCGTTGAGTTTTTGTAAATCAGGAAGCGCATTCAAAATACCTTTCTTTTTTAACCCTCCGCTGATGAAAAACATCTGATTGGCTGTACCGTGGTCGGTTCCGTTGCTTGCATTTTGGGCAACTCTTCGTCCGAATTCTGAAAAAGTCATTAGTAAAATATCATTAAACAATCCGTTAGATTTCATGTCGGCGACGAAAGATTTTACCGCATCATTAATCTCTCCGAAAAGCTTTTCCTGTCTTTCATTTTGATTGACGTGTGTATCAAAACTCCCGATAGAGAGATAATAAACCTGCGTATTGATGTCTGATTTTATCAAAGAAGAAACCGTTTTGAAATCCTTTCCCAGTTTTGAATTCGGATATTCCTGGGTTGTTTTTTTTGCCTTACTTTTTTCAAAAATATAATCAGCATTATTGATGGTCGAACCTAAAGTCTGATATAGATAAGAAACTGTCTCGTCATCATGATGATGATCGTGGTCGTACAGAGATTTGAAATATTTTTCCTGACTGGTTTGATACAGTTTTTTAGGATCTTTGAACGCAAAAGCTTTGTTGTTTTCTCCCTTCAAAGCCAAACTCAGCATATCATCTACTTCCAGAGCCTGCGTCGGATGTTCGCATTTATAGCATTCTTCATCCAGAAATCTTCCGAGCCAGCCTGTTTCGAGATATTCGTCGCTTTTGCTCGCAGAATGCCAAATATCCATGCTTCGGAAATGGGATTTGTCAGGATTTGGGTAACCCACATTATTCAAAACCGAAAGTTCTCCACCGTCAAAAAGCTCTTTAAAATACGAAAGGGCAGGATTGATTCCTGTTTCATCATTTAAAGCTAAAGAATTCTGGATGGCAATTTTATTTCTTTCCTTAAAATAAATATCATTTCTTGTCGGAATAATCGTATTTAAACCATCATTTCCACCTGTAAACTGCAAAACGATCAATATTTTCTGATTCGGATTCAGCGCATTATCCAAAGTTATTGATTTCAGAAAACTGGGCATCAGTAACGAAGCGGTTGCCAATGAACTTATCTTTAAAAATTCTCTTCTTTTTATAATCATGATTTCATTTTTGGATTTAATGGAACTAAATTTGACTAACATCTAACATCTAACATCTAACAACTACATCAACTGATATTCAGGAGTAGACATCAGATTAATAATATTCATTTTCAAACTTTGATCAGAAAACTGACTGACCGTTTTCATATTGATTAACTCTGTATTTTGAATGAGATAATCTTCAGGTTTTTTATTTTTAAAAGTTTTTTCCACGGCAAGCCAGTCAATCGTAATGTTCGGATTTTTAAAAGCTTTGATTAAGGCTTCTCTTGATTTCATTCCCATATCAATATCGTCATCTTCTTTTGCGGAATATTCCATAGGTCTTAAACCTGACCAGATTTGCGGAATCTGAAGTCTCAGCATCAGAGTCGAACTGTCAATCCATGATTTTCCGCTTGGCCAACCTGCAACATTTGGAGGAAACAAAAGCATTTGTCCCAATAATTTTTGATAAACCGTTATATTTTCAGGATTTTTAATTTCCATTGGAAGAATTCTGATGATTCCTGCAATCAGTTCTGTAGGAGATTTTATTCTGTTGCCTACATTTTTTTGATCATAGAACCATGAGCTTGAAAATATGTTTTGCATGAGTTTTTTTAAATCATAATTAGAAGTATATAATTCTTCACTCAGCTTGTTGATATTGTTTTGGTCAGGATTTTCATTCACAAAAAACTTGTAAATCTTTGCCGTAATAAATTTTGCCGTAGCTTTTTGTTCGAGAATGATATTTAAAACATCATCTCCTGTAAAATTCCCTGTTTTCCCGAGAAAAGTTTTGGCTCCTGTATCATGCTGTTTTGGTCTTTCAGTAAAATTTCCTTCTTTATCATAGCCCCATCCTGTAAAGGCTCTTGCGAGTTCTTTAATGTCATTTTCTGTATAATTTCCTCTTCCCATCGTGAAAAGTTCCATGACTTCACGGGCGAAATTTTCGTTGGGATGATCTTTTTTATTCTGCTGATTGTTCAGAAACTGAAGCATTGCAGGAGATTTACTGACTTCAAACAATAATTCTTTAAAATTTCCCAGTGCATTTTTTCGGATAACATTTAATAGTTGCCGGTTGAATTTTGGATTATTCACACGTGTTGCAAAATGACCATGCCAGAAAAAAGCCATTTTTTCTCTTAGCTGATCTTCACTTTTTGTCATCTGAGTAAGAAAATTCAGATTGAGTTCTACGTTTTGTTTTTGGGTAATTTTCTGCGCTTCTCTCTTTTGATCTGCAGTCGCTTTAGGATCGGTGTATTCTATCGGTATAAAATCCGGAGTGTTATAAGTAATCTCTGTAAACGGATATTCCTTAAACAAATCAGCAACCATGGTCTTGCTTTTTTTGTTTTTAATATCTTCTATCTGCAAAATGCTTATACCAAAACCGGCACGCGAAATCAGATGTTTGTTTTGTGAAAATGGTGTACCCATAGCATACTTTATTTTTAGACGTTGCTAATGATGATAGGTTAAATTATATCAACTCGATTTAATATAAAATTATTATACCAGATTTAAAATAATTTAAACAAATATTTAAATTTCTATAATTTTTAATTTATTGAAAATCATTTGTTAATGATAGTTATAAGCTTTTTGAACTGTGAAATAATTTGTTTTGGCATGATTTTTACATCTTGCAAACCAGTAAAATTTATAAAAATCAGAGTTATGAAAATGTTTAAACAAACCCTATTAGCAGCTGGAATTTTGACAGCAGGTTTAGTAAGTGCACAGGATGCTTCGATGAATAACATGATCAAAGTAGGAGCTACAGCCGGTTTGGCAGTTCCTGCAGATAACTTGTCTGCGGCAGTTGGGGTTGATGTGGCGTATCAGAATTTGATTACACCAGGATTCGGATTGGGTATTGCAACTGGTTATACACATTATTTTGGGAAAGATAACAACGGATATAGCAATAACGATGTAGGCGTAGTTCCTGTAGCAGCACTTTTCAGAGTGTACCCTAAACAGACAGGTTTCTATTTCGGAGCAGATTTAGGATACGGTTTTTTAGTGGGAGATGATAAAGTTGCATCCAATTCTGCAGTTGACAGACCAAGTGGAGGTTTCTATTTAAAACCAGAGATCGGATACCACAATCAATACTGGAATTTCTTTGTACAATACCAGAAAGTTTTTGCAGGAAGTAACGGAGATATCACTGCACCGGCTTCTCAGGACTATAATGTGGGAAGTATTGGCGTAGGATTTTCTTACAATATTGCCTTAGGAAAATAATAATGTAAAATATAATTACTTATCATACAAACCTTTTCGAGTTTTTGAAAAGGTTTTTTGTTACCATACAAGAAATACCAAAACAATTATTATATTTGATAAAATTTGCGATTATGAACTTAAATCCAAAATTTCCTCTCTATTTACCGGGAGTAAAAAACGCCAATAATGATAATGTTTCGATTATTGGAGCTAATTTAAGAGAAGATATTACAACCATTGCATATTATACTTCGGGTAATTCGGGTATAGAATTGAAATTTCAAAACAATTATTCCACAAAAGATTATGCATCTTTTGCAGATGTTCTTTCTCATTTCATTAAAGAATCTCAGCTTGAAAATGTTCAGAGACTTGGAATTTCGGTTCCGGGGCCTGTTCTTGACGGAAAAAGTAATCCTGTACGTCTGAACTGGCATTTGGATGTAAACGAATATCAAAGCAAGTTCGGATTTGAGAAAGTTTATATGCTGAACGATCAGGAAGCTGCTGCATACGGAATTGGTCTTCTGGATGATTCTCAACTTGATGAAATTTATACAAGTGAACATCGTGAAAAAGGAAATGTTGCGATTCTTGCACCAGGAAACGGTTTAGGAGAAGCAGGTTATTTTTTCGACGGAAAATATTTAAGACCTTTTGCAACGGAAGGCGGTCATTCAGAGTTTTCACCGAGAACGAATGTTGAAGTAGAATTTTATCAGTTTTTAAATAATATCTACGGAATTGTAAGCTGGGAAAATGTATTGTCAAAAACAGGGTTATTTAATATCTACAGATTTTTAAGAGATGTAAAAAGACATCCTGAACCGGAATGGCTTTCGGAACGTTTGACAAACGGAAACTTCACTGAGGAGATTTTCAAAGCAGCAATGAATGAAGATGTTCTGATCTGTAAAATTGCTTTAGATACCTTCCTTGAGTTTTTAGCAAGAGAAGCGAATAACCTTACTTTAAAGCTAAAAGCGACTGGAGGTTTACTTATTGCAGGAGATATTCCGCAGATCATCAGAGAGTATATAGATAAAGATAAGTTTTATCAGAAATTCAAGATCAGCGATAAGATGGAAGATATGCTGAAGAACATTCCTATTCTTCTGGTCAGTACAGACAGCACAAGTATTAATGGTGTAGCACTTTATACCGCTTATTATACAGAATAACATTAAACTCCGATTTAGTCGGAGTTTTTTTATGATGATTTTATTCATGCGTGAAAAACGTTTTTATTGATGTATATCAACAAAAATTGTAAAACAAGTTAATTACATTTGCACCACTTAATAAACAATTAAAAAATTTTACAATGAAAAAAATATTCTTATTGGCGGTTTTAGCTAGTGGATTAGCATTCGGACAAACAAAAAAAGTAACAAGCTCTGATGTGCACTGGTGGGGTTATAAAGTAGCAAAAACTGAATCTAGTTCTCATGACGGAACAGTGAAAGTGAAGTCTGGAAATATGGTGATGAAAGGTAATGAGCTCGTGGGTGGAGAATTTGTTTTAGACATGACTTCTATCAATGCAACAGACCTTTCTGGTGAATACCAAGGAAAATTAAATGGTCACCTTAAAAACGGAGATTTCTTCGAAGTAGAAAAATTCCCTACGGCAACTTTCAAAATCACATCGGTAAAGAAAAACAGTGATAAAGTTTACAACAAGCTTGTAACCGGAAATCTTACGGTAAAAGGAAAAACAAGTGCGGTTTCTTTCCCTGCAAAAGTTTCTTATGCAAACGGAGTAGTAAGTTTAGAGTCTAATAAATTCTCTTGGGACAGACAAAAATTTGACGTTGCTTACAAGTCTGCAATGAAAGATGTTTTTGTGAAAGATGAGATCGATATGACCGTAAAGGTGAGCGCTAAATAATTTATTCAAAAAAATATTGTTAAAAGTGTAGAAGTTCTACACTTTTTTTTATTTTTGTTGAATTGTAAATAAAAAATAATGAAAAGATTACTATTGTTTGTTATGATGTGTGCAAGCATATCATTTGTTTTTGCTCAGAAGAAAGGAGATAAAATTTCAAAAGTGATAACATCCGAGATAAAATGGTGGGGACACAAAGTGGTAAAAACAAAGCCTACTTCTCATTACGGAAGCTTAAAGCTGAAAAGTGGTAAGTTTACTTTTGATAAAACAGTTTTGGTAGACGGTGAATTTGTGATTGATATGAGAAGTCTTATCGTTGCAGATCTTTCAGGAGATGATCAGGTAAAACTGACAAATGAACTAAAAGGAACAAACTTTTTTGAAGTAAAAAAATTCCCTACAGCTAAATTTCACTTAAAGAAAATTATTCCTTTGGCGAATAGTGAGTACAATTCTACCATCGTAGGTGATATTACCATCAAAGGAATCAGAAAGACCATTTCTTTCCCTGCAAACGCACATATCACGCAATTTACAGTTGAAATTGAGTCTTCGAAATTTTCTTTGAATAGAAAAGATTTCAAAATTTTCTATCAGAATTCTTTAAAAGACTATTTCATCAAAGACGAAATGGATATTCAGTTTAAGCTTTCTACTCAAAAAGTTGATAACGAAAGACCTTTGTAAGGTTAAAATTCTTATAAAAATGAGGGGCTGCTTTTAAATAAGCGGTCCTTTTTTTATTTTAGCTTAAAAAACAGAAGCAAGTGAAAATATATGTAGTGAGTGGTCTTGGTGCCGATTTTAAGGTTTTGGAACGTCTTCAGTTTCCAAAAGATCATGAAGTGGTTTTTATTGATTGGCTAATTCCGGATAATGATGAATCCTTCAGTTCGTATGTGACAAGAATGGCTGAAAAAATCGATGATTCCGAACCGTTTTATCTTTTAGGGTATTCTTTTGGTGGAATTATGGTTCAGGAAATTAACCTGTTAAAACCTGCAGAAAAAGTAGTAATCTTAGGAAGTATAAAATCTGATAAAGAAAAATCGAGATTAATAAAAATGGGAGAGATTACTAAAATTCCCAAATATATTCCTGTGAATTTTTTCAACCTTAAAACTTTAGAGACCTATTCGGTTTTCAGAAAATTCTTTGATCCAAAAAATCCGAAAGTTAATCAGTATTTCAAAGTTACCGATCCTTATTATCTGAAATGGTCTGTTCAGCGCATAACAGAATGGAAATTTGAACAAAAAAATAATGTGATTCAAATTTTGGGAGATCGTGATATTGTTTTTCCTTTAAAAAATTCTAAACCGGATTATATTATAAAAGGCGGAACTCATCTTTTTCCCGCAACTAAATACAAGGAAGTTTCATTGCTTTTAAATAAAATTTTTATTTAAATTTATTTTTACGTTAATTTTGCAGGGGTTTGTGTCTGGAAATAGTGTTTTTGTGAAATTTATTTTTAATTTTGATGGGGTTAAAAATAAAATTTATGAAAGTTGGTTTAAAATGGAAGGTTTCATTCGTTATTATCTGCATCGTTGCAATCGGTGGTCTATTCTTCAGACCGGATGTTGACATTCCCAATACCGGAAATTTTCTCAGTGAAAAAGAAATTGTAGGTTCAGATGTAGCCTGGATTCTTGCAGCAGCGGGTTTAGTCTTGCTGATGACACCAGGTTTGTCATTCTTTTATGGCGGAATGGTTGGCAAGAAAAACGTAATTTCTACAATGCTTCAGAGTTTTATCGCTTTGGGAGTGATTTCAATTTTGTGGATTGTCGTTGGTTTTTCGCTTTCTTTTGGTGAATCTATTGGTTTTGAAATCGGTGGAATTCATTATGGAATTATTGGGAATCCTTTTACCTATCCTTTTTTTAACCACGTAAGCGTTTATCCGCATAAAGCAATGGCATCAACAATACCGTTTGTTTTATTTGCTTTATTTCAGATGAAATTTGCTGTCATTACACCGGCTTTGATTACGGGTTCGTTTGCGGAAAGAGTTCGTTTTATTTCTTACCTCGTTTTCATGGTTCTTTTCAGTCTGTTCATTTATACACCGCTTTGTCACATGGTTTGGCATCCTGAAGGGCTCTTGAATAAATTTTTTGGTGTTAAAGATTTTGCAGGCGGAACAGTCGTTCACATGAGTGGAGGCTTTGCAGCATTGGCAGGAGCAATTGTTTTAGGACGAAGAAAAAATCCGCATCATGAACCTTCGAATATTCCGTATGTAATTCTCGGAACAGGAATGCTTTGGTTTGGATGGTTTGGTTTTAATGCAGGTTCAGCTTTAAGCGCCAATGCAACGGCAGCAATAGCTTTCGGTACAACAACCATCGCTTCGGCTTCCGCAATGATGACCTGGATTTTTTTCGATAGAATAAACGGTCGTAAAGTTTCAGCTTTGGGAGCCTGTATTGGTGCGGTGGTCGGTTTGGTTGCGATTACGCCCGGTTGCGGTTTCGTTTCGATTCAGGAGAGCATTTTTATAGGATTTATTTCTGCCATTGTCTCTAATATCATGGTCAACTGGAATGCTTTAAAAAAGATTGATGATACGCTGGATGTTTTTGCCTGTCATGGAGTAGGAGGTATTATGGGAATGATTCTCACGGCAATTTTTGCGCATGGTGAAAATGCGAGTCTTCTTCATGGCGGATTCGGGGTTTTTATACATCATATGATTGCACTGATTCTGGTTTCAATTTTTGCATTTTTCGGATCTATGCTTTTATATAAAATTACAGATAAGATTATCACATTGAGGGTGAAAGAAGATTCCGAAGATTTGGGTCTTGATGTTTCTCAACATGGAGAAAGTTTGAAATGGTGATTTATTTCTCGCAGACTTAGTAGATTTTAGAATTTGCGAGAAAATAAAAATATTAAAAGAATAAATTAATCGATGTAATGTTGCGCTCCGGAGGAGCGCAATGTTCGTTTATAATTGTTTTTCTACAAAGGTGCCGCTCCTACGGAGCGGACCAAAAAATCACAATTATTATGATAAATTATTCCTTTCATTCTAAGATATTTTCAATGTATATTTGTTTTTCTTCAAAATGGAAAATATAAATGGAGTCAATATCTGTATTTGAGATCATTAAAGTAGGAATAGGACCTTCAAGTTCCCATACAATGGGGCCTTGGAATGCAGCTTCGGCATTTATCAGGATTCTGAATCGTGAAAGGTCTGTGGCAGAAGTAAAAGAAGTTTTTCTGGAATTCTTTGGCTCACTGGCAAAAACGGGGATCGGCCATGGAACTGATATTGCAGGAATGTTGGGTCTAAATGGTGAAGATTTTAAAACCATTGATACCACGAAGATTGATGAAATTGTCGATCGAATTAAAGAAAGTCAGATCATCAACCTGGGAGGTGAGAAAGAAATACCTTTCGTTTACGGTCATCATCTGGTTCTGAATATGTCTGAAACTTTAGATTATCATCCGAACGGGATGATCTTTAAGGCTGTTTTTGAAGACGGTACAGAGCTTGTACAGGATTTTTATTCTGTAGGAGGTGGTTTTATCATGAGTCAGGAGAAAAAATCGATTGAGAAGCATTGCGTTCGTACTTTATATCCTTGTCATCATGGTTCGGATATTTTGAAATATTGCGAAAAATTAAATTTGAATAAAATTTCAGATTTAATTTTGATGAATGAGGAAAGCTGGAGAACACAGGAGGAAACAAGAGAGGAAGCGCTTTACATTTGGGAACAGATTAAAGAGTGTATCTATAAAGGTGTAAATAAAGAAGGAATTCTTCCGGGTGGACTGAACGTTACAAGACGTGCCGCGGGAATCAACAGAAAACTTTTAGGCGATAAAATTTATAAAAATAAAGACGAATGGTTTAAGCTTGTGGTTGATGCTGAAGAAAATTTCACCAATATTAATAAATGGATTTCGTGTTTTGCCTTAGCGGTGAATGAAGAAAATGCAAGCTTCGGAAGGATTATTACTGCTCCTACCAATGGAGCAAGTGGAGTAATCCCTGCAGTTTTGATGTATTCTCAGGCTTTTACTGATGCAATTACTGAAGATGATATTGCACGATTTATTTTGGTAGCAGGAGAAATCGGAACTTTATTTAAGAAAAACGCCACCATTTCTGCGGCAATGGGCGGTTGTCAGGCGGAGGTCGGAGTTTCTTCGGCAATGGCTGCAGCTGGTTTAACGGAAATTCTGGGTGGAAGTGTTGGTCAGGTTTTGATGGCGGCAGAAATTGCAATGGAGCATCATTTAGGTTTAACGTGTGATCCGATCAAAGGTCTTGTGCAAATTCCTTGTATAGAAAGAAATACCATGGGAGCAATTAAGGCAGTAACTGCGGCAAATATTGCTCTGGAAAGTGATCCGGCAAAAGCGAAAGTAACTTTGGATGAGGTGATCCAGACCATGTGGGAAACCGCTTTATCGATGAATGACAGATTCAAGGAAACTTCAGAAGGCGGATTAGCTATTGCGGTAAATGTAGCAGAATGTTAAAATAAACGAATTGAGAGCTTTAAATTAAAATGTCCTGATGTTTTCTTGTAAACATCAGGACATTTTATTAAAAAGATACGGGCATTTCAATAAAAACGTCCGCATCTTTTTATCAGAAATTTTATTTCTTGTTAAAAACAAGATTATTTCCGTTTTGGATAAGGGTAAGCTGTTTCTTTTCCGGTGAAAAAATAATTTCTACTCCCGCATTATCATATTTAAATTTATTACCCTCGACAAATTCTAAAGGAAATGACGGTTGACCGGTTAATTGAGCAAAAAGATTTTCGTCATTAATGGAAATTTTAAAATCCATATTTATTTCTTCTGAATGATAGTTTCCTTCATATTTTTTCAGTTCATTTACCGAAAGATTTTTAATTTCTGCAAACTTCGGGTATTCATATTCGTGATCATACATAAGGCTTACAATTCCAATAAATAACTTGTTGTGAGAAAATTTCTCACCATTTACAACTATTGCAACCGAATATTTTTCAGTGGGACTGTAAGAAACAAGTGAGTGCGTTCCTGTGGTATCGCCCCCGTGTCCGTATGAGATTTTATTGTAAAAAGGAACTTTCATCATGCCCAATCCAAAATCATCTCCATCTTTTGGTAACATTTTCTGAAGGGTTTCTTTTTTAACAAATTTATAATTGAATAAGGCATTAATGAATAAATTCATATCCTGCATTGTAGAAGTAATATCTCCTAAGCCGATACAGTTGTGAAAGTCAAAATCCTTTGCTTCGATCCATTTTCCGGAAGTATTTTCGTACGATTTAAAAATATTTTTAGGATTATCAAGCACTGAAAAAGTGTTCTTCATACTGGCTTTGTCGGTAATGTTTTCTTTAAGTAAAATATTGTACGGTTTTTTAGCTACCTTTTCTAAAATTCTGCTTAAAAGATAATATCCCGAATTTGAATATCTTACTTTTTCTCCGGGTTGAAATTCAACACCATGTTTTTTAATGGTATCTAAAATGGCTTTATCTCCGACAGATTTCTCAAGCAGCCATCCTCCGACATAATCTCCTAATCCGCTTGTGTGATTCATCATTTGTTCTAAAGTAATTTTATCGGCATTTGGTACATCAGGATAATATTTTGAAAGTTTATCATTCAGGTTTAATTTTCCTTTTTCTTCAAGCTGCATCAGCATCACCGCTGTTACCAATTTGCTGATAGATCCGATCTGGTAAGCCGTTTCGGAGTTCCATTTTACATGAGTCAGTTGCTCCTGACCGAAGTTTTTCTGATAAATTTCTTTTCCGTCTTTAAAAATCGCTACACTTCCGACGTTCTGTTTGTTTTTAGCAATATAATTTAAAAAATCATCAATTTTTGTGGTGTTAATTTCACTTTTGCCAAGATCTTTTGTGATGACAATATCTTTAGTTTTAGACTTTTCTTTGCCGTCATTTTTATAAAGATTTAATGGAAAAGACTTTGACCTCTGTGTGAAAGTTCCTTCAAAATGATCGGCCTTAAATTGACCTTTGTAAGATGCGTCAAGATTTTTCATTTCGAAAACAAGCTCGTTATTGAGGAATTCGGTTTTATCTACAGGCATAATTTCATTTCCTTGTTTCGGACTTTGCGCTGTCGAAATATATTTGTTGTTTTCTTTGCTGACGTTTAGAATCAAAGGAAGTACAACTCCGCCTAAATCGAGTTCCCCTTTCCATGAGCCGGTTATTTCCTGAGCGTGAAAAATCTGCGCTAATACGGTTAGTACGAATAATAGTTTGGTTTTCATGTATTTAAAATTTTTAGATTAAAATATAATCTGGCTTACGATTGTAATTAAAAGTGTTATGAATGCAAATAATACAATATGTTGCCATTTTTTGATGTTGGTCGCGGTTTTAAAACCGTTATAATAAAGAACAATACTGTAAATCAAAAGAATTAAAGAAATAAACCCTCCGAAGGTCAGTAAAGTCATATCCCAAAACTGAATTTTTTCTGGAGTTGCTATATTGTCAGAAAGATTTTCTATGGCTTTTTTGTAAAATGGTAATCCATTGATAGGAATCATGATCATCAAAGGAATCTGAGAAATCAATAAGGTGTTCAGGATATCTATAAATCTTGTTCTGCCATTAAGGATCTTTCCTAAAATAAAAATGATCACAATCGCCATAAGATAACTTAAGCTGTTTACTTTTACAACTTCCCAGATTTCCTGATTTTCTTCAAGACTTGAATAGTGAAAAATGCTGTCATTAATACTGTCTGCGTAATAAGAACCAAAAATATTGAATATAAAAAAGAGTATCCCGATAACTAAAAGTTTCTTGTCGTCAAACTTCAAAAAAGGATTAAAGATGGTTTTCCAGTTCATGCTTTTATTTTTTTAATTGATCGATTTTTTGAATGAGGTCATCCATCTTATTTCTCATTGTAGGGTATGAGAGTTCGGCCTGCTTCGCCATTTCTTTTATACTTCCGCTGGAAAGGAAGAAATTGAGAATAAAATCCTGCTCTTCTCTGTTAAGTTTCAGAAAAACGGGAAGTTCATAATCGCCATTTACGTTGGTTCCGCAATCGGGGCATTTCATCTGGCTCACATTGAGCGTGTGATCACAACTTGGACAAATTATAGGAAGTTTCATTGAATTTAATTTTTACAAATGTAATATTTATTTTAATAAAGTTAAAATATTTTTTAATAAAGTTAAAATTTATCTTGTTTTAAATTTTTATAAACTATTCACAATTGATAGATAAACTATTTGCCACACTGATTAAAATCTATATTTTTGCGCGAAACTTTTATCATGAAAAAAATACTTACATTATCTGTTATACTGCTCTCTTTAATGACTTATTCTCAGATTAATATTCCTGCGACTTCTCCAAAAGGAACGCTTACAACCCAAACCAATCAGAAAATTGAATATAAAAACCTGAAATATGAAAAAGGAAAGGTTATTTATATTAATGCAAATACCAATCAGGAAGAATTTTTATATGATAATTCATTGAAAAGCATTCAGGAAGATGGTGGAGCGGTGGTTTCTGCATCTGGTGAAAATACTGAAGCAGCTGTAAGCATGGTAGAAAAGCCGGAAAATGTGAAGCTGACTTCCAAAAAAGATATTAAAAACTATCTGCTTCAGCAAAATAATGTAGAATACAAAAGAGGACGAACCCTGAATAATGTAGGAACGGCTTTCGTTGTAGGCGGAGCTGCCTGTTTCGTGGCAGGCGGAATTTCCAATCTTTCTTCTGCCAACAAAACGTATGCTTACGGAGAAGAACCAAAAGGATCTCCGGTTCCGTTAATCATTGGTTTGATCGGAGCCGGAGCCGGAGTCGTATTGAAACTGATGGGACATTCTCAAATGAAAAATGCAGTAGAAAGCTACAAAAATGCAGATTCAAGAAAGTTTACCCCGACCTATTACGTTCTGAATAATAAAAACGGAGTAGGATTCATGATGAAGTTTTAAAATTTTTATTTTAAAATTCCACGGATTCTGTTGGCGTTTGTAATCAGCTCTTCCAGATATTCAAAATTATCTTTTTCCAAAGCAGATTTGAATTTTCTGAGCTGGGAAATATGTTCATTCAGAACGTCCAGAACATTTTCTTTGTTTTGTTTAAAAATCGGAACCCACATTTCTGGATGAGATTTCGCCAGACGAACCGTGCTCGAAAAACCTGAGCTCGCTAACTGAAAAATCGTGTCTTCTTCTTTTTCTTTTTCCAAAACCGTGTTGGCTAAAGCATAAGAAGTGATGTGTGAAATGTGCGAAATATAAGCGGTGTGAACGTCATGATCTTCTGCATTCATATAAATAGGATGCATTTCAAGATTTTTAACAATGTTTTCTACAATCTGTAAAGCGTCTTCAGCAGATTCTTCACGGTTGCAGATCACGCCTGCTTTTCCTGAAAAACTTTCGGCGACAGCCGATTTCGGCCCATGATTTTCTGTTCCCCACATCGGATGGAAAGCTACAAATCGATTTCTTTTTGAATGATCTTTTACCGAATTTACAATTCCGGATTTGGTCGAACCAACATCCATGACGGTTTGCTGATCTGAAATTAAATCCAAAACTTCAGGTAAAATTTTTCTCGCCGAATCTACAGGAATGGCAATAATAATGACATCTGAATTTTTAATTCCGGTTTCAAAATCTGCTTTTTCGTTGATGATATTCAAAGCTAAAGCTTCATTGAGGTTTTCAATATTGTTGTCGATTCCGTAAATGAAATCTGCTGCTTTTTTCTGTTTTAATTTTAATGCAATCGAACCACCGATTAATCCTACACCAATAATACTTATTTTCATATGTATATTTTATTATTTTTTATAAGTCATTTGCAATCGCCAAATAATCACTTGTGGATGTCTATTCAAATTAAAGTTGGCGATTTCATTTCATTTAAATTTAAAAATAAAAAACCCCGCCCAAGGACGAGGTTTTAATTTATCTATACAAGAAATCCTTATCCCAAAACTGAGTTAAAAATTCCGTAATAATATGTCTTGTTTGTAATCACAAAGCGAATGTAAGAATTTTTTTGAAAATATTATAAATTATTGAATGGTAATTTAACCTCAGTTTGGGATAAACTAAAGATTCAAAATACAATAAGGTGTTTTTTAACGCTATAGTTCGCTAGGCAATATAAAATAAGTTTCTTATTATTTTTGTTCGCAAAGGCGTTTCACTCAGCTAAGGCTTTTGCTATCATTTGCTGAATGAAATGCCCTTGCGAACGATAGATTTATAGCAAGAAAATTTAAAAACCTTGCGCACATTGCGTTTAATGAATTTAATCTAACTTACTTAATTCAAATTCAGGTTAGATTAATTTAAATTGAACAATGTAAATCATTTACTAAGCGCTTAAATTAATTTTATTGATTCTTAAAAAATCTTACAATTTTATTTTCTGAATGGTTTTAAGAATTTAATTTTAGCATACAAATCCCGAAAGAAAATATTCCTATTTTCATATATTTGTTCATTATTCAAAATATGGAGGCAACACAAGATAAAAGGCTTTTTCTCATTGATGCATATGCAATGATTTTCAGAGGGTATTACGCATTGATTAGAAGTCCGAGAATTACAAGTTCGGGGATTGATACATCAGCAATTTTTGGTTTTACCAATTCTTTGATTGAATTAATCAGGAGAGAAAGACCTACCCATTTGGCGGTGGTTTTTGATGTCGGACAGGCAAGTGTAAGAACCAATGATTATACAGAATATAAAGCCAACCGAAGTGAAACTCCGGAAGCGATTACGATTGCTATTCCATACATTCACAGAATTTTACAAGCTATGCATATTCCGTATTTGGGTGTGGAAGGTTATGAAGCAGATGATGTGATCGGAACGATTGCCTGCAAAGCCGAAAAAGAAGGTTACACGACCTTTATGGTCACTCCGGATAAAGATTTTGCCCAGTTGGTTACCGACAAAATTAAAATGTATAAGCCTGGATTGAAGGGTGGAGATATTGAGATTTTAGGCGTTGAAGAAGTAAAAGCTAAATACGAAATTGAAGATCCGAAACAGGTAATCGATTTCTTGGCTATGATGGGTGATGCGGTAGATAATATCCCGGGATTGGATGGTGTCGGAGAAAAAACGGCGATGAAATTCCTGAAAGAATTCGGAAGTATTGAAAATCTTTTAGCCAATACCGACCAACTGAAAGGGAAACTAAAAGAAAAAGTAGAAGCATCGGCAGAACGCGGAATTTTATCTAAAAAACTAGCCACCATTATCTGTGATGCACCCATCGAATTTCATCAGGAACAGTATGATCTTGAAACTCCTGATTTTGAAAAGGTAAAAGAGGTTTTCGACGAAATCGAATTCAGAAGATTATATGAAAATCTATACAGAGCTTTTGCTCCGACAGAAACAATTTCGGTAAAAACTCCGGTTGTTTCTCAGGATGGCGTAACCGTAACTGAAGTAGAAGCCCAGGTTACAGAAACTCCACAACAGAGGGTTGCTAAAAACGTTGGTCAGCTTGATTTGTTTGCGACGTATGAAGAACTCGATCAGGCAACTTTAACAAAATCTACAATTGCAGAAAACGATCATTTATATCAGTTTGTAGACAATCCGAAAGCACAGAAAATTTTGGTTCAGAATTTACTGAAACAACAAGCGGTTTGTTTTGATACGGAAACTACGTCTTTAAACGAAATGGAAGCCGAATTGGTCGGAATGAGTTTCTCTTATAAAAAAGGTTTGGCGTACTATGTTCCGCTTTCTGAAGATCAGGGCGAAGTTTTGCAGACTTTGGAAATTTTCAGGCCATTCTTCGAAAAGGAAGATTTAGTAAAAATTGCTCATAATCTTAAATACGATTATAAAGTTCTTCGGCAATACAATATCACGGTAAAAGGGGCGATGTTCGATACAATGATCGCACATTACCTTCTCAATCCTGATGGAAGACACGGGATGGATTATCTTTCTGAAGTTTACCTTGGCTATAAACCGGTTTCTATTGAAACCATTATCGGGAAGAAAGGTAAAAACCAGGGGAATTTCAGAGATGCAGATTTAAGAACACAGACGGATTATGCAGCAGAAGATGCAGATGTTACATTCCAATTATATGAATTGTTTGCACCTCAATTGAAGAAAGAAAATCTTGAAGATCTTTTCTTTAACATTGAAATGCTGTTGATGGAAGTTTTGGCTAAAATGGAACTGGCTGGAATTTCCTTAGATGAAAAATGGCTTGCTCAGGAAAGCATTGATTTGGAAAACGATTTAAGACAATTAGAATCAAAAATATTTGAAATTTCGGGCGAAGAATTTAATATGAATTCTCCGAGACAGTTGGGAGATATTTTGTTTGATAAAATGCAGCTCGATCCGAAAGCTAAGAAAACAAAAACAGGACAGTATGCAACTTCCGAAGATGTATTGCAGAAGTTGTCTTCAAAACACGAAATTATTCAGCACATCTTAGAGTATAGAACGTATCAGAAACTAAAGTCGACCTATGTTGATGCATTGCCATCGCAGATTGATAAAGATGATAACCGTGTTCATACCAATTTCTCACAGACAACGGCTGCAACAGGTCGTTTGGCGAGTGTAAATCCGAATTTGCAGAATATACCGATTCGTACGTTGAGAGGACAGCAGATTCGTGGAGCGTTTGTTTCAGGCGACGGAAAGAAAATTATTTCTGCCGATTATTCTCAGATCGAACTCCGTTTAATTGCTGAAATTTCCGGGGAAGATAATATGATTAAAGCATTTCAGGACGGTGAAGATATTCACGCTTCTACGGCGGCAAAATTATTTAAAATTCCGTTGGAAGAGGTTTCCAAAACGCAGAGAAGTCAGGCAAAAACCGTCAACTTTGGAATTTTATATGGTCAGGGAGCTTTTGCTTTAGCAGAACAGACAGGTTTGTCGAGATCAGAAGCAAAGCAGATGATCGAAGCGTATTACGAAACCTATCCGAAATTGAAAGAATACATGGCTTCACAAGTACAGATAGCCCGTGAACAGGGTTATGTTGAAACCATTTTGGGTAGAAAACGACATTTGAAAGACATTAATTCCGGAAATTTTGTAGTACGTGCACATGCGGAAAGAAACGCTGTGAATGCTCCAATTCAGGGAAGTGCGGCAGATGTTGTAAAAATGGCGATGATTAAAATTGATAAAGAACTGGAAGCGCAAAATCTTCAGACAAAAATGCTTCTTCAGGTACATGACGAATTGCTGTTTGAAGCTCCGATCGAAGAAATTGAAATTGCTACAAATTTGATCAAAAAAGAAATGGAAAGCGCAATTGAAACACGGGTTCCGTTATTGGTTGAGGTGGGAGTAGGGAACAACTGGCTGGAAGCGCATTAAAATGGGAATTAATATGACTAAGCATTTTATAAAACTATTTTGTATACTTTCTTTCTGTTTTGCTACTGCGCAGAATATAACATATTTTGATGAAAACTGGAAAGAAACCAATAAGAAAAATGCGAGCTTTTACAGAACCTTAAAGAGCAGTCAGGGATTATTTGAAATAAACGATTACTATGTTGGTGGTAATATTCAGTTTAAAGGATTTGCTTCCAATAGCGTCGAACCTTTTGTCTACAACGGATTGTTAACATGGTACTATATAAACGGAAATATTGAAAGTAAGGCTAACTTTAAAGCCGGAATTCAAAACGGGCTTTATGAAAAGTTCTATGATAATGGTAAATTAGATAATACGGTAATGTACCTCAATGGCAAAAGAGATGGATTATATAGAGAATATTATAATTCTGGCGAGCTTCAGGGAAAAATGACTTACATTAACGGAAAAAAAGAAGGTCAATCTATAGAATATTACAAAGACGGAAAGGAAAAATTTGTTCGCAATTTTAAGAATGATTCCTTAGATGGGAAATTTTCGGCTTATTGGGAAAATGGAAATCTTAAAGCTGATGGATTTTATGTGAATGGTGTTTTTCAAAATAAGTATACAGAATATTTTGAAGATGGAAAAATAGCTGCTACAAGTAATATTGTTAACGGAAAAATGGATGGAGAATATCTAATCTATTTTGATGATGGTAAACTTAAAACCCTCATTACCAATAAAGATGGAGTTATGAATGGCAAATACGAAGTTTATAACAGAAGCGGAAATCTTTTTAATAAAGGAAATGCAGTGAACGGTTATCAGGAAGGTGAATGTTTTGACTATTACTACGAAGGAGAGCTCAGGAAAAAGTATTTTATCAAAAATAAAAATGTTGACGGCAAATATTATGAATATTTCCGCGATAAAAAGGTTTCAACAGAAGGAGAATTTAAAGATGGTAAAGCTTTAACATACAATTCGACTTCTTTACGAAAAGAAAAAGGCAAAACAGTTTCTGCAGAAATGACTATTAAAAATGATGTAGAAAACTGGAAATTTTATAATGATAAAATTTTAGTGGTAGAAGCATTTTATAAAGAGGGACTTAAAACAGGATTGTGGAAAATTTATTCAAAAAATACAGGAAAACTTTTGCAGACCAGAGATTATAAAAATAACCAAAAAGATGGTGAGCAATATCTTCAAACCATTAGGACTGAAAATTTTGATCCTTTTCTTTTTCTGTCAGATAGGTTTATGTTGAAGCAGTCTATTTTAGATGATAATTCAAATGATGTTCTGATTAATATTATACAAAATGAAGATGTCAATGTTTTGATATCCTCATTGTAGAATTAATTTCATGATGGAATGATATTATCACAGTATCATTTGATTACTATCATTTCAATATTCAAACTCAATTCCTCCAACATAAGTTAAAGAAAAATCATCAGTTTCTACAGATTTTGGTTTTGGAATTTGTCCCTGACTTACAAAAACTAATGAATTGATGTCAAATTTAAAATTCATTTCATTCAGTCTGTTGAATAAAACCGGAAGCCACTGTTCGGCAAAAGAATACTCTGAAAAATGCTGAATGCTTTGTTCAAAACCGTATTCCATTAAATCCTGATCAAACCAAATGGTGTCCTGAGATTCTGCAAATTTTGAAATATAGTTGTCATCAGATTCTTCTTCAATGTAGTAATTCTCATCTTCTTCCACAAACTGAAAAAAATCTTCTTCCGTTCTGAAATTTCCTACCCAAAAGTCTAAAACCTGTCTATCCATACTTTTAATTTAAAATTCAAAGTTTAATATTGAAATTTGAAAGACAAAGGTATGATAATAGTTTATTTATTCAAAAGTAATTTGGTTTGCGTTATTTCAAAATTTATTTTCAAAAGAAGATAGAAAAACTTTTAATTCTGTTATTTTTTCTGTGATCTCATCATAATAATCAATGTACCAAAGAATAATCTCTCTGTCATCTGAATCTCTTGCTATATTAATAACTATATTACTTGTAGTATAAAGATTAAAATATATTTCTCTAACAGTATCAGTTTGAAAGAGTTCATATTTAATATTTTCTAAATCAAAATAAGTATCGGACTGCATAATTTCATTAAGAAATATGACAACATCTTTTAACTGATTGTCAGAAATCCAAAAAATATATTGATTCATTTTCATAGTTTTAAACTTTTAAAACCCCTCTAAAAGCTCTCGCCGCATAGTAAGAATCGGCTCCGTTGTGATATACAAAAACGGTGTTGTAGCGACGGTCACAAAATAAAGCACCGCCTAGTTCTCTGATGTCTTTCGGAGTTTTAATCCAGCTTGAAGTTTTCAGATCAAATTTTCCTAAGCTTTGTAAATAACGGTATTGCTCTTCAGAAAGAATTTCTACACCCATTTCTTTGGCAGCCGTTATTACATCATTCTGTGGTTTATGTTCTTTTCGTGCATCCAGAGCTTCACGGTCGTAGCAAAAACTTCGTCTGCCTTTCGGAGTTTCAGCGGAACAGTCGAAGAACAGATATTCATCAGTTTTTTCATCATAATCAACAACATCTGGTTCACCGCCGGAAATTTCCATCTGATCAATTGACCATAATTTTGAAAGATTTGAAATAAGCTTTTCTTCAATTTTTGACCAATCCAGTTTTTCGTGACGGTTCATATTTTTCTCAAAACGTTTTCTGAGGATCTTTAAAAGTCCAGTACTTTCTTCTGTCGAAATTTGTTTTTTTGCTGACATTTTCTTTAAGTTAAATGAATTTTAAGGTTAATTAAAAAATTCTATTTCTTATAACTATTATATTTTAAGCTCTCGCAGATTTTGCAGATCACGCTGATTTAATTTTGTATTTAAAATCTGCGAAATTTGCAAAATCTGCCAGAAAAAATAGTTTATAAATAATGATTTTTCACAGAACTCGCTTTTCTTTTTCACTTTCAAGAATCGTTTTCTCAAGGCGTGAAAGCTGAGTTTTATCCTGTTTGGCACTCATAATCCAGTGAATTATCACTTTTTTGTAAGATGGCGCCTGCTTTTCAAAATATTCCCAGGCTTTTTTATTAGCCTTAAATTGTTTCTCATAATCTGGATTAAGCCATGAGGGTTCTTTTTCATGGGAGTAAATTCCGGATTTATCTTCTTTTCTCAGTTTAAATGCTTCTAGACCTGCTTTCTGCATCAATCCGGCTTTAGTAAGCTCTTCAATTTTTTTGATATTAATCACGCTCCAAATACTGTCTTTTTTACGTGGCGTAAAACGGATGGTGTAACTTTCTTCATCAATCGATTTTCTCACACCATCAATCCAGCCGAAACATAAAGCCTGATCTACAGATTCAGACCAGCTCATAGATGGCTTTTTTGTTTTGACTTTATAAAATCCCACCAATAACTCTTTTTCGGTCTGATGGTTTTTCTCAAGCCAGTTTTTGAAATCTTGGGGTGTTGGGAAGAATGTTGGAGGCATTTAATTTCTTTATAATTTTATAAATCTAATAATTTTTTTGAGTTTTTAAATCTTCAAAAATTTTTATTTCTTCTGAATTCAAATTCTGCAATCTAATTGTACGTTTACCCGAAACCAAAAAAGGTGGATAATATATAAAATCTACACTGTATTTATTGATGATTATTTCCCGAAGTAATTGTGGTGATCGTGTAAATTTTCGATTCGAGTTTGAAAAAATAAGATTAATACTCTGGATTGGAATGACGTAAAAACTTCTTGGAAAAATAAAAATAGAGTTTTCGTTAATCAGAATCTCGAAATTACACCATTGAACTTTCTGTCGTAAAAGTCCATTGCTGTCGATAATAAGACCTTTTATATTTTTTATTTTATGGGAATTGGGTTGTTTGTAGTTTTTAATAATGTCATTTTTTTTAACAGTAAAAAAAACTGCGGATATAATTAGACCTGTAATAGCCAAGGGAAGTAAATAAGTTAGAATATCATTCATCTTTTAAAGAATATTTTATACAGTATAATTGGATTATTATTTTAAAGTAAAAATATAAATAAATTCTTCCTAAAATGAATTAATGAATCTTGATGCTTGATAAGTAAAGGGTTATTCTGTTATCTATATTTTAAATCATTATCATTAAATATTTTCTTATCTTTTTTGAATCCGTAAATTTGTAAGATGTTCTGAATTTCAGAGCATGAAAAAATGAAATATGACTGACAAAACATACAGCGAAACACATCATACCGACAAAAATAATTACGATTATATCACCATTACCAACGACGAAAACAAAGTAAGAATCTATACCCTGAAAAACGGTTTGAGCGTTTTTCTAGCCCAAAATTTCGATGCACCGAGAATTCAGACTTTTATTCCGGTGAGAACAGGAAGTAACAACGATCCTTCTGATAATACAGGTTTAGCGCATTATCTTGAGCATATGATGTTTAAAGGAACATCAAAATTAGGAACTCATAATTGGGAGAAAGAAAAGGTTCTTCTGGAACAGATTTCAGATTTATATGAACAACACAAAGCCGAAAAAAATCCCGAACTGAAAAAAGAAATCTATAAAAAAATAGACGAAATTTCTCAGGAAGCAAGCCAATATGCGATTGCCAATGAATACGATAAAGCGATTTCATCTTTGGGAGCAACCGGAACAAATGCACATACTTGGTTCGACGAAACGGTTTACAAAAATAATATTCCCAACAATGAGCTTGAAAAATGGCTGAAAATTGAGAAAGAACGTTTCTCAGAAATGGTTTTAAGGCTTTTCCATACGGAGCTGGAATCGGTTTATGAAGAATTCAACAGAGCACAGGATAATGATTCACGCTTGGTGAATTATGAATTGATGGATGCGCTTTTCCCGACTCATCCAAACGGTCAGCAAACGACTTTAGGAGATCCGGAACATTTGAAAAATCCTTCTATGAAGGCGATTCACAAATATTTTGATGAATATTATGTTCCTAATAATTATGCAATGGTTTTGGTGGGAGATTTAGATTTTGAAGAGACGGTTGTTTTAATCGATAAATACTTCGGAACTATTCCATACCGAGAATTGCCGAAGAAAGATTTAATTATAGAAAAACCACAGACTGAAGTTGTTGAAAGAACACTAAAAAGTCCTACAACACCAAGAATTCAGTTAGCGTGGAGAACTGATAGTTATGGAACAAAAGAAGCCATGTTGGCAGATATTACAGCCAATATTTTAAGCAATAGGGGAGAAGCCGGATTATTAGATTTAAATATCAATCAGACGCAAAAAATGCTTTGGGCTCAAGCGTATTCTTTAGGTTTGAAACAGTACGGATATTTTTCAGTAGTTGCCGTTCCGAAAGAAAACCAGACTTTACCAGAAGCCAAAGAAATGATTTTGGAACAGTTGGAATTATTGAAAAAAGGAGATTTCCCGGACTGGATGCTTCCTGCGATTATCAATGATTTCAAATTGCAAAGATTGAAAGGTCTGGAAACCGCAGAAGGTTTAGCTACCAATCTTTATGATACTTATATTAAAGGAAGAACCTGGAAAGAAGAGCTGAGTGAAATGGATGAATATGCTTCGTTCACCAAACAGGATGTGATTGATTTTGCAAATGTTTTTTTCAAAGATAATTATGTGGTTATCAATAAAGAAAAAGGGATTAATGATAAATTATTGCGTGTTGATAATCCGGGAATTACACCCATCAAAATCAACCGTGAAGCACAATCTGAATTTTTGCAGGAAATTTTAAATGATAAAACAGAAGATATTCAGCCTGAATTTATTGATTATCATAAAGAAATTAAAACGGATTTGGTTCGAAATAAAAAGTTGAGTTTTGTTAAAAATAAATACAATGAATTAGCTCAGGTTCATTTTATTTTTCCCTTGGGAAGCGACCACGACAGAGATTTAGGAATTTCTACACAGATTTTGCAGTATTTGGGAACAGATCAATTCTCGCCTGAAGATTTGAAGAAAGAGTTTTTCAAAATCGGAGTTACCAATGATTTTAAAACCACTTCAGATCAATTAACAATTTCATTAAGCGGCTTGGAATCTAATCTCGAAAAAGGTATTTCTCTTTTGCAACACTGGATGTCTGATGTAAAACCGGATCAGGAAATTTACAATCAGTTTGTAGAAACACTTTTGGAAAACCGTGATGCAGTAAAAAAAGACAAAAACCGTATCATGACGGCTTTAACGACGTATACAAAGCTTGGTAAAATGTCAAGGTTTTTGGATGTTATTTCTAAGGAAAAGCTTGAAAGTGCAAAAGTGAAAGAATTTACGGATCGAATGAAAAAGCTTTTCAGCTTTCCGTATCAGATTTTCTTTTACGGAAAAGATTTTCATGGCTTTAAAAATTACATTCCAAATTACATTGTTGATGAAGTTTTTGCCATTCCTGAACCTAAAAAATATCCTGAACAGGAAATAACCGGAACCGTTTATTTTACCGATTATGATATGGTTCAGATGGAAATGAGTAAAGTTGGAAAAGGTCAAAACGTAAATCCTGAAAACTTTGGAAAAATTAATGTTTTTAATGAATATTTCGGTCGTGGTTTGTCGTCAATTGTCTTTCAGGAGATTCGAGAGAGCAAGAGTTTAGCGTATTCAGCTTATGTTTCTTATGCTCCGAATTCTGAACTGACGCATCCGGATTACATTACAACGTATATCGGAACCCAGCCTGATAAACTTCAAATTGCGGTTGATACGATGACGGAACTGATGAGTGAACTTCCTGAAGTTCCTGTCCAGTTTGAAAATGCTAAAAATGCGGCATTGAAACAGATTGCGTCTACAAGAATTACAAGAACCAATATTTTCTTTAATACATTACGTCTTAAGAAACTGGGAATTGATTATGATTTCAGAAAAGATATTTATCGTCAAATTGAAAACTTACAGTTTCATGATCTGAAAGAATTTTATCAGACCTCGATCAAACCTATTCATTTTAACACTGCTATTATCGGGAAAAAAGAAAACCTGAATATGGATGCAGTAAATGAAATGGGAAGCTTTCGGGAAGTAAGTAAGGAAGAGATTTTTGGATATTAATAAAAAAGCGGCAAAATTTTAAACTTGCCGCTTTTATTTTATGTAAATTTTCTATTTTACTATTTTCATCTCATCAATCAGCCATTTCGAATCGGCAAATTTATCAATGATGAAAAGAATGTATTTCGTATCAACCATGATGTTTCTGCTGAAACGAGGATCATAATTGATGTCGCTCATTGTTCCTTCCCACTGTCTGTCGAAGTTTAATCCGACAAGATTTCCGTGTGCATCCAAAGCTGGACTTCCGGAGTTTCCTCCTGTCGTGTGGTTGGTTGCTGTAAATCCGACAGGAACATCTCCGCTTTTATCCTTATACATTCCGTAATCTTTCTTGTTGTAAAGATCAATCAGCTTTTGCGGAACATCAAATTCATAATCTCCCGGAACATATTTTTCGATAACACCAGATAAATGCGTCTGATAATCATAAGAAACAGCGTCTCTCGGAGTAGAACCTTTTACTTTTCCGTACGTTACACGAAGTGTAGAATTCGCATCCGGGAAGAATTTTCGGTCTTTATCGGTGGAGATTTGCTGTGCCATATAGGTTTTTTGCAGAACATCGATCTTTGCCTGTAAACTTGTATATTGAGGATCAGCTGTTTTCATATACGTATCTTTAATCGTCATGAATAACTGATAAACAGGATCTTTTTTAATGGTTTTAATCAATTTGTCCTGATTTGAGAAAGCCTTTTCTATATCTGCGTTAAGAGCTGCTCCGTTTACCTGATTTCTTCCTGTGATCACAGAGTTTTTAGACATTTCTTCAAAACTTATGATATTCTGAGCTTCATTTTTATATTTATCAAAACCTTCAGGTAAAAACTGAGGCGCAGTTTTGTTGGCGTATAATGCTAAAAGCTTAGCAGTAACTTTAGAATCCAGCTCAGCGCTGTAATCTTTGTAGAAAGAAGTAAGTTTCTTTTTAAAAGCAACTAATCCTTTTTCATCCATTTTCCCGGATTCTACAGAAGCAATATGGGTTGAATACATATTTGCCAGAGCAAATGTTTCTGCATTTTTGATGACTTCACTGTAATAAGCATTATTTAGTGCAAAAGGAGCCTGGTCATTGTATAATTTATTCAGTTGATCCAAAGTGGCTTTTACTTCATGATTTTTTGAAACCAAAGAACCTTCATACATTACTTTTTTCTGTACTGCATTCGATTTTTTCAAACCTTCCACTTCGCCGATCCATTTTTTCCAGTAATTGGCTACAGAAGCATACTTTGAAGCGTATTTTATTCTCGTTGCATCATCGGTACGCATTTTTTCGTCTAATGTTTTCAGAGCAACATCGCGCACGGCAATTCTTGCAGGATCAATTTCAGTCATGATCTTTTCCACTGCAATGGCAGGAAGATATTCCGTAGTTTTTCCCGGAAATCCGAAAACAAAAGTAAAATCGTTTTCTGTTTTATCTTTAATGGAAACCGGAAGATAATGCTTCGGAACGTACGGAACATTGTCTTTCGAATATTCTGCAGGTTTATTATTCTTATCGGCATAAATTCTGAACATCGAGAAATCTCCCGTATGTCTTGGCCAAACCCAGTTATCGGTATCCGATCCAAATTTCCCGATGCTTTGAGGTGGCGCTCCGACCAAACGAACATCTTTGTATGTTTCGATCACATAAGCATAATATTTATTGCCATAATACATGGGCTTTACCGTAATCGACTGATAACTTTCTGTTTTTTGAGAGTTTTTATAAATCTCAATATTGTTGGCAATTTTTTTTGCTAAATCCTGATCCTGAAGCTTGTCGGTTCCTTCCAGAATCTGATTGGTCACTTCTTTAATGTCTACGATAAAATCTACGGTAACTCCCGGATTAGGAAGTTCGGTTTCCATATTTTTAGCCCAAAAACCATTAGACAAAAGATCATTCTGAACGGTTGAGTGTGCCTGAATCTGTCCGTAACCGCAGTGATGATTGGTAAGTAATAATCCTTTCGGAGAGATGATTTCGGCTGTACAACCACCGTTGAACTGTACCACTGCGTCTTTGATGCTCGGTTTTTGCGTATTAAAAATATCTTTTGCAGAGATTTTCATTCCGAGATCTTTCATTTCCTTTTCATTGAGTTCCGTAGGAATCCACATTCCACCGTACTGCTGCGCTATTCCTAAAGAAAAACTGAAGAATGCTGAAGCAATAAGAATATTACGTTTTATCATTATTTAAAAATTTTGCCTAAAAATACACATTTTAATTTTTTTAATAAAAGAAAAACCCTTCCTAAAATTTAAATTTAGAAAGGGTTTTCTGGGATTATCTTTTTTCAGCTTAAGATTAATAAAAGAATTTTAAAAATCTGTCGTACTGTAATTTGTATTTTATTTCATCAAATTTTGAAAAGTAAAAATTTCCATCACTTGTGTTTCCTTTTACTGGTCGCAAATTAACGCATTATTTATGAGCTAAAAAATGAACCTATGTTCATAAAAGCTGTTTTCTGATACGGCTTAAAGCTTGCGGAGTGATTCCGATGTAAGAAGCAATGTGTTTTAACGGAATTTCCTGAATGAATTTCGGGTATGCTTTTGCTAAATTTAAATAACGCTCTTCAGCAGTGTGCATTAATAGTGAGATTTCCCGCTGAGTTTTTTTTACATAAAGATTTTCTGCTGAAATTCTTCCCAGATAATTTCCCACTTTACTTCTTTCATACAATTCCTGAAGATCATCGTGATGAATTCTGTAAACAATTGTTTCCTGCACCGTTTTTACATTATATGCGCAAGGTTTTCTAGTGATGAAAGAATCATATGCGCTGCAAAACATATTTTCGGCAATAAAAGAAAAAGTAATTTCTTTGGAAGGCTCTGTAGGATGAACTTTATTGACAAAAAATCGAATGATGCCCTTGTCGATGAAATAAAGGTAATCTTCCACAGTTCCTTCTTTCAGAATCAATGTTTTCTTAGGGAAAGTTATTCTTTCAAATTTATTGACATGGTAAAGAGCCTCTTCCTGAGAAAGACCTTCGATCGATTTGTAAATATTGAGCAGTTTCTCCATAAAACCCTATGAATATTGATTTCCTGATACAAAAGTAAGACCGAATTGTTTTTTTTAAAAATTTTTATAGGAAAACATCAGGCTGTGTTTTAACGATGTTTGTTTAAAATTTAAATTAAATATCTTACTTGCGTTAAATTTAAAATAAAAAATATTAAAACTAATTAAAATTTTAAATTAAAGATCGTCGTTTGGAAAACTAATATGAAAAAGAAATGATTTTATCGTCATCCATCATCTGGTTGATAAAAGTTTCATGATGATTATTTTTGCCCGTTAGTCGCCATGTAGTTATAAGATTTTCCTTCGAAAACTGCTGTTTGATAATCATAGATTTTAGATTGCTGGCTTTAAATAAGGTTTCGCAGTATTTCAGGTCTTTTTTATCTGAAACTGTGATTCTGTATTCCCTGATTTTATGATTTTTATCGATGAAGTTCTGAAAATAAGTGAGTGAGCTGAGAATAAGCAGAACAAGAACAGTTCCCAAAAGAGAAAGATAAACGTAGCCGGAACCGACTGCCATTCCGATGGAAGCTGTAGCCCAGATTGTGGTTGCTGTGGTAATTCCGTCAATTTTATTATCACCTTTAAAAATAACACCGGCTCCAAGAAAACCGATTCCGGTAATGATATTTGCAGCCAGTCGATCAGGATCTTGAACTCCTATTTTTATAGAAAGAATGGTGAAAAGACAAGAACCGAAGCAAACGAGTATAAAAGTTCGTAAACCTGCAGATTTATTGCGGTATTCTCTTTCTGCACCGATGCAAAGACCCAGCAATACCGAAAAGAAAATCAGCAAAAGCTCGTTTTGTATGGAGTGATCTTTCAGGAAATCCATTGTAGAAATTTAATGAAATAAAATTACGATAAATAGATTCTAAATCCAATTCAATTTTGAAGCCATTGTGCAGGCTTCAGTGGTATTCGAAACACGCATTTTTTCGAGAATATTCTGGCGGTGACGGTTGACTGTATTCACACTGATAAAAAGAAGTCCGGAAATTTCTTTGCTCTTTTTACCCAGCTGAATCATTTTAAGGATTTCTTTTTCCCGTAAAGAAAGAAAGTCAGAATTTTCAACTTCTGTATGACGGAAGATTTCTCCATCCGAATTATTGATAATCATTCCTGTATAATTTGCCGCCGGAAAAAAATCAAAATGATAAAGACAAAGGGCAAACTCTATATTTCGGTGATGAGCATCTGAAAAATAAAACATTTTGTGAATCAATGATTTCTGTTTTTCTAAAATTCGTAGTCGACTCACAACGCTATAATTTTTTCTTTTCTCAAACGGAATTGTTTTAATGAATTGGAAAAACTGGAGTTCCAGAATATGTTTTTGAAGAACATCATCTGCTTCCAGAACATCAAAAAGCTCGTCTTCCCAAATGCTTTCAATTTCAAGTGTATTTTTATTCTGAAAGATCTTCAGTTCCTCTGCAATTTTCCCTGAATAAACGTAGCTTTTGTTGTTTTTGAGGTCGCTCAGAATAGCAATTCCGTTTTCGAGTTCTACAAAATTTTTGGCCATGATCTGACATTTTTCCAGCTGCCGTTTTTCTGTTTCCGTTTCAGAAGCAAAATTTTGCTGAAGTAATTGATCGTTGAGGTCGGATCGGATGGGTTTCATTTGAAAATGGTTATTAATCAGTATTGGTTATCGAGTTTTGAGACTATAAATTTGTAACGACATATGTAAAAGTACAATGAATAATCTTAACGAAAAAGAAAAAATGCTCGCCGGAGAAATATATGATGCTGGTGATCCTGTTTTGATGGAAGAAAGACAAAGATGTAAAGATTTGTGTTTTGAATACAATCATCTTTTGCCTTCTAAGATCGAAGACCGAAAAAAACTTATTAAAAATCTGTTGGGTAAAACGGTAGAAAATTTTCACATTGAGCAACCATTTTACTGTGATTACGGCTATAATATTGAAATTGGAGAAAATTTTTATACCAATCACAATGTGGTAATCCTCGACTGTGCAAAAGTAACTTTCGGAGACAATGTTTTTATTGCTCCCAACTGCGGTTTTTATACGGCGGGACATCCATTGGATGCTGAAAGAAGAAATAAAGGTCTGGAAGATGCAAAACCTATATCTGTTGGGAATAATGTTTGGATTGGCGGCGGATGCACGATTCTTCCCGGCGTTACAATAGGGGATAATACGGTTATAGGAGCAGGAAGCGTTGTTACAAAAGATATTCCGGCCAATGTTTTGGCTTTTGGGAATCCGTGTAAAGTTGTTCGTGAAATTTAGTTTTTTAATTCTTTCACAGATTAAGCGACTTAGAACATACGGTTGATTAGCTAAATCTTTGCGAGAAAATATTAATATTTTAAATAAAGAAATGAAAAAGATAATATTTGCATCTCTTGCCATTTTTTCTGCTTTTCAAGAAGTAAAAGCACAATCTTTGGAGAAAATGACCTGGTTCAACGAACCGCAGCAATGGGAA
>Ga0213828_1000177_pt1 | contig 70929 bp, 59 predicted proteins | sample MC6MC0897MG_FD_180664 | JGI IMG/M metagenome (GOLD analysis project Ga0213828, IMG submission 180664) | Enriched soil aggregate microbial communities from Iowa State University, Ames, United States - MC6-MC0897-MG | ecosystem: Environmental > Terrestrial > Soil > Unclassified | place: USA: Iowa...
TGTGTTCCTCGCAAGGCTTCCTCAAAAAGAGAGAGTTTGCCACACCATCTGCATGGCTGACGCGAAAACCGAAATCAAGCATGCCTGAAAGGCCGTCCTTGCCAGCCGGCTGCTATGGGTCGAAAGCAGCCGGTCGCGGCTGACCGCAATCGACCCTGAGCGGACGGTAGGTGTTGGGCATAGAGGTGTCAGCTTTGATATTTTCAACGTCTGTCAGATCGAGCGCCGCGCGGGCGGCGCTCGATCTGGTAAGCGCCAGAAATGTCATGACGAACACCTCCCGGCCCACTCCGAACGCAACGCCATTACCGTCCGCTCAGGGTCGGAAGCGGTCATCTGCGACCGACCGCTATCGACCCAACGCTGACGTTCGATAACCGCCCCTAATACCTTTCCTCTTGGAACAACCCACTCACCCACTCGACAAATACCCTCACATTGGGTGACAGATGACGGCGATCTGGAAACAGCACGGAAACGGTCTTCGGCTCGACCGGAACATCCGGCAGAACCTCCACTACACGCCCGCTATCGATGTATCGCTGCAACGCCGGGCGCAGCCCCTGTACCATCCCGATCCCCGCCAGTGCGCAGTAGAGCAAAGCCTCGGCATTGTCGACGACGATGCCGCTGCGCATCTTTACGCTAATCATTTTACCGTTGGCCCTGAATCGCCAAGACATGATCTGGCGGCGCTGCTCAACCATGAAGTTGACTGCCAGGTGCGCCTGCAGATCATCCAGCGTGCCGGGTAAACCATGTTTCTTTACGTAGGCGGGAGCCGCGCAGGTCACCAAAGCGACCTCGCCGATACGTTTGGCAACCAGGCTCGAATCATCCAGATCACCGAGCCGCACGGAACAATCGATGCCTTCCGCGATAAGGTCGTTCAAGTTGTCAGAGGTTGCCAGAGATATTTCCAGGCCAGGGTAGCGCTCCATGAACTCGGGCAGTCGCGGGATTATCACCGCGTGACCGAGTACGGTCTGCATGTCGATCCTGAGCTTGCCTCGCGGCGGACGAGTCGGCGAAAACCAGTCCAGTGTGTCCGCTAGTTCAGCGAGTAATTTCAGGCTGCGTTCGTAGAACTCATCGCCAGCGGGCGTGGTGTTTACTCTGCGCGTGGTGCGGTGTAACAGCTGCACTCCCAATTCGTGCTCGAGATTTTGGATGAGCTTGGAGAGTGCCGGGCGATGTACATTGAGTGCCTCGGCCGCTTTGGTGTAGCTGCCATGCTCAACCACCGCCACGAACATTTGCATGGCTTCAATCAGGTTCATCGCCATCTTCCAGTTACCTGTGCATTGGGACAGACGTACTCTGCACTGAGGACGATAGCGAAGCTAGGCTCCCTCTCTCAGACACCAAAACAAAGTAAGCCATCACTGCTTGGAAGCAAACAGCGATGGCGTACGACGCCAGTCTCACTGCCGCAGGATGTTATTTAGTCAACCACGACGACGATCTTGCCGATCTGCGAATTCGACTCCATTCGGCGGTGTGCTGCCGCAATTTCATTGAGCGGGAAGACTTGGTCGATGACGGGCTTGAGCTGACCACCTGCCAAGCCTTTGGCAACGAATGCCTTGGCATTGGCCAGCTTTTGAATATCTGTGGTGATTTCGAACAGCTCGTAGCCGCGCACGGTCAGGTGTTTGCCAAGAATGTCGAAGACGGGAACCGGGATATCGCGATGATCGAGAGCGCCGTACTGGAAGAAAATCCCGTTGTTGGCCATGGACTTGATCAGCTTGGTTGCCTCGGGGCCACCAACCGGATCGAAAACAATACGCGCACCTTTGCCCTCGGTGATCGCTGCCACCTCGGCAATCAGATCCTCTTCCTGGGTGGCGATGACATGTTTTGCACCTGCATGCAGCAACGCCTGACGCTTGGCACTTGTGCGGGTAAGGGCCACCGGGATGGCTCCCTGCATGTTGGCGATCTGGATCGCTGCCAGGCCGACACTGCTCGACGCAGCCGGGATAAGCACGGTTTCGCCAACCTGTAGATTGCCGTACTCAATCAGGGCGCCGTATGCAGTAACAAACATCATCCAGCTGGCCGCTGCCTCCACGAAACTGAGGTTGGACGGATGCTTGACGACAGCATGCGCAGGCGCATTGACCACCTCGCCATACATGCCGTAATCAGCGAAAGAGAATGCCGGCACGACGCTAACTACGTCACCGGGAACAAGGTCGCGGACGTCACTGCCAACCGCGCGTACAATGCCGGCCGCTTCATAGCCCAGCTTCGCTGGGAACTGGGGATCAATCACGTACTGCCCAGTGCGGTACATGATTTCTGCACGATTCAAACCGATAGCTTTTACTTCGATCTGAACCTCGCCGCTTTTCGGCGTGGGTACTGCGACTTCATCGAGGATCAGAACATCAGCGTCACCGGTACGGTGAAAGTGAACAACCTTGGGCATGGCACACCTCATTAACGACAAGAGATAACGGTTCCTTCTGGAAGGCTGTGTTGATCCTACCCACCCTCTTGCCTGCGATAGAGAGCTGATCGGCTCATAAATTGGTACTCAAGAAGAACCAATCCCTAGCTGATCGGCAAACAGAAAGGCACGGATCCGCGAAGCGCAGCCATAGGTCGAAAGCGCCTGCTCATATGGATAACGGCTATCGACCCAGAGCAGACCCTGGGTGCTGGGGCACTTCACAGCCCACCGCCGGCAAGCCCAGCCCCCACATGCACAGCGCAGGCGTGTAAGCGGCTTCCATGTCATGGACGGCAGGTCCTGCCACCTGCGTCATCGCTGATTCACAACGGAATCTATATGGAAGCCAAACTCCGCACCGGCGTACACGGTGGCTATTGCACGCTTGACTGGAACAGTGGATGCGACGTCAACTTGGGCACCTTCGTTCGCCAACTTCCTCACATCGTAATGGGCCACTATGTGGCAATCGCTTGGTCGGATAGCGCGCGATATACCCTTAGCGCTGCTGAGATTGGGTCTGACAACGCACAGCGACGGGCGAAACACGGCCGTCGCTATCCACCCCAAGGCGTCTACGGCCGAAGGTCGGGCGCAGGCTGGCGGAAACCGCGTGTCAGCCAGGTGAGGTAGACCACGCCAAGGGCAAGCCAGCAAAGCCCAATGACAATCGCGGTCGCACTTAGCTGGCTTACCAGGTAAAGGTTCACGCACATACCCAGCAGTGGAAACAACAGATAACTCACCAGCCCGAGGCGCTCGCGCCGGCGAGCGCGGTAGTAGTAGCAGATGACGCACAGGTTCACCGCAGTGAAGCCAAGGAAGGCGCCGAAGTTGATGAAGGAGGTCGCCATTTCGAGCGTGAGGTTCAAACCCAGCAACCCGATCACTGCGGTGAGCAACAGGTTGAAAACCGGCGCCCCGGTCTTGGGGTTGAGCGTGCCGAAAAACGTTTTGGGCAGTATGTCGGCCCGGCCCATGAAGTAAAGCAGGCGGCTGGTGCTGAGTTGCACGATGAGGCCTGAGGCGAACCCGGAGATGATCAAACCGAGGTTAAGCCAGTCCGCAAAAACCTGCCCGCCTACTTCGATGGACATGAGGTAGGCCGCCGTCTGGGCATCTTCGAATACGCCACCGGGATGGACCAGCTGCATGATGTACGCGACCAGCGCAAACAGCAGGCCTGCCGTCGCCATCACCAGCACCACGGCGCGCGGGATGTTGCGCTTGGCGTCGCGCGTTTCCTCGGCCATGGTGGTGACCGCATCGAAGCCCAGATAGGAATAGGCCGCCACGGCTGCCGCTGCCGATACACCCATGAAGGTGCTGCTGGCGTTCCACAGGGGCGCGGTCAGGGACACCGGGGCCTGATGCAACAGGTGGATCAGGCACAACACCACAAACAGCAACACCAGGGCGAGGCCCAGCCCTGTCAGCAACTTGTTTGTGCGATCGGCAAGGCTGAGCCCCAGGACATTTACCAGCGTGGTCAGCCCGATATTGACCAACATCCACCCCCAGAACGGTATGCCAGGGAATTGCACATGGAGAAATACCGACTGCACCAACCAGGCGACCATGGGCATGAACAGGTAGTCCAGCAACACCAGCCAGCCCACCAGAAACCCTAACTGGCCGCCCAGCATTTGCCGGGCGTAGAAGTAGGCGGACCCGGAAACCGGAAACAGCCTGGCCATCTTGGCGTAGCTCAATGCCGACAACAGCATGGCGCCGGTGGCCAACAGGAAGGCGCTAGGCGCTGTGCCGGCGCTGCCCTGGGCAATGACACCAAAAATCACCAGCACCAGGCTAGGCGCCATGTAGGCCAGGCCGAAGAGCACCACCGAGGTCAGGCTGAGGCTGGCGGTCAATTTGACGGGATTATCGGCCATGTCAAAACTCCCTTTCAGTCATGAACGGGGGGACGGCGTAGAGGGGTGCCTTGCGGCCCACGGAAGCTGCATTGATCACGGTGGTGTTCCTGTTGGTGATGAAGCAGATGCGGCCGGTCCGGGCCGCATCCGCTTTCAGGTTTGGTTCAATAGCGGTACGAGACGAACATCTCGAATGCACTGAAATCGTCGTTGCCGTAGGTTTCGCGGGCGGCGGCAAGGGGCTTGACCCAGCTGTATGACACGCTGGTGTAAACGCTGGCTGTGGGTGTCCATTCGACGAACAGCACGTTTTCGTCGGCGAAGCGTCGATCGCTGACGGCCCCACCGTTGAGCACTTTTTCATCCAGGTTGAACTGGTAATGAATGCCGCCCAGGTTCAGCGTGGGAGTCAGGTGCGTGCGTAGTGCCCACTGGCTTACGCGTTCGTTGCTGTTGAACAGCAGATAGTTACCGACGACGTCGCCAATCAACCAGGTACCCCAGTCGACATAGCCTTTACTAAGCGGGTCCCAGGCCTGCTGTTTGCCATCGCTCGGGTCGTCGTCGCCTGAGAAGGCGGCATAGCGATAGCTCAGCAATGGCTGCAGGGGCACGGAAGAAAAGGCATAGTCGGCCTGGGCATACCAAGCGCTGGCGTCGTAGTCGACACCGGCACCCGCGCCGCGCTGGACGGCATACTCGCCGTGCAGCGTGAGGTCGTCGACAAACGGCACCTTGCCTTGCAGCGCGCGCAGGTTGTACACCTGTATGCCGTCACGCGGGGTCAACCTGTCGGCTTCGTGCGACAGGGCGTCGACCTTCATCGCCATGGCGCCCAGGGTTACCGTACCGACCAGGTCGTAGTCGATATTCAGGCCGTTCATGCGAAAGTCACCCAGGTCATCATCCGTGCGCAAGCTGAATGCCTGGGCGCTGAGCGGGCCGTGGCTGTAGCCCAGAAGCGCAGCGTCGCGAAACGCAGTCCGTGGGCCAATCCAGTAGGCGGCATCGTCGAGCACGTCGAGGTTGCCGTCCATGACGATGAAACCGGTGCCGACCTTGTAGTCCTGGCGCCCGGCGCTGAACGACCAGTCCCCTTTGCGCACGCCGCCGTAAAAGGCTTCGATGGCCAGCCCATGATCGGAGCTGCGGGTGTAGCCGCCCGCATCGCCGTCGCCAAAGGTTGCAGCCCCCACCGAAGACGCGCCGCCGAACACTTCCAGTTCGGGGCTGATCTGATAGCGCAGGGTTGCGCCGGGCTTCAGGTACATCTCCTGCCAGACAGCCCGCTCGCCGGTATTGCGGCCACTGCGCAGGTCCACGCGCCCGGCACCGAAATTGACGTTGCGGGCGCTGATGCTGGCTATGCCTGCGGCCAGCGTCGCTTCCCCTGTAACGTCGCCAGCTTCGAAGGTATACCCGGCAAAGGCGCACGGGCTGAGTAAGGCGCCAAGCGCCGAAAGCGCCCGTGCCGGGGTGATGAAGAACATGCTGAGTACTCCCGATTCTTGTTGTTGTAATGACAAACCCGGTGCCTCGCGCGCGCACTGCCCCCTGGGCCTGAAGGCCCGGCGCGAGATAGAGGGGTGCGTGGCGGGATTGGCCCCGTTGCGGGGCGGCCCGTCAGCCGAAGCCTGGGTCTCGATGGACTTCCTGGCCTTCGAGCAGGGTGAGCAGCACTTGGGTCTGGGCGATCTCGCCGGGCGCGATCTCAAACAGGTTGCGGTCAAGCACGATCAGGTCCGCGTACTTGCCGACGCTGAGGCTGCCGGTACTGTCATCCCGCCAGGCGGCGTGGGCCGCATTGAGCGTATAGCCACGCAGTGCATCTTCAATGCTGATGCGGTGATGCGGGTTGTGCACCGGGTCGTCGGGGCCGGCATCGAGTGCCTGGCGGGTGACCGCAGATTGCAGGATCTGGAAGGGGTCATAGGTGCTCACGCCCCAGTCGCTGCTCATCATGCACGTCACGCCTTTGCGTACGAACTCACCGATGGGGAAGATCCATTGGCTGCGTTGCTCGCCCAGCATGGCGTGGGCGATGGCGTCGGCTTCAGGTTGCGGCTGCGCCCACAAAGGCTGGAAGTTGGCCAGGATGCCCAGGGTGGTGAAGCGGGGAATGTCGACCGGGGCCACCACCTGCAGGTGGGCGAGTTGGTGGCGCGAATCCCATTGGCCATTCTGTTGGCGGGCGTGGTCAATGCCATCCACCGCAGCACGCACCGCACCGTCGCCGATGGTGTGTACGTGCAACTGGAACCTCTCCCGGTCGAAGGCTGCGAAGTACTCGTTGATCTGCGCCTGGGTGAACATCAACTCGGCGTTGCCACCGGTGTCGTTTCGCGGCTCCAGAAACACTGCCGTACCGCTTTCCAGCACGCCGTCGAGGAAGAACTTGGCCGAGTGCATGCTTACTCGGTCGCCCTGGTAGGTGTTGCGCAGGTCCTGGAGTTCGCGAAGCTGCTCGTCCAGTGGCTTGTGCGCGAAGACCTTGGAGGTGGCACGAACGCGCAGGGTCAGGTCACCGCGCTCATAGGACGTCTGGTAGTTTTTCATGTAGTTGCGGTTGACCATGGCATCCAGCACGCCCGTGATGCCCCGGCGGTTGAATGCCTTGCTGAAGTGCTGCATGGCCTCGAGGTATTCCTCGTCAGTGTACCCGGGGGCGATACGATTCATTGCCCAGATCGCATCCTCCAACAGCCACCCCTTGGGCGTACCGTCGGCGTTGCGCACATAACTGCCGTTCTGCGGCTCAGGGCTTCCTGCGCGCACACCGGCCACCTCGAACGCGGCGCTGTTGGCCCAACCATTGTGGTAGTCGTTGGCGAGCATGAGTGCCGGACGCCCGCCCGTCACACTGTCGAGTAGCTCTTTGGTGAGCACGTCCGGGCTGAACAGGCTGGAGGAAAAGCCGACGCCCCGAATCCACGCCTTGCCGGGGTGGCGTTCGGCGAATGCGCGGATACAACTCAGCAGTTCATCAAGAGTACTCGCGGCGTATAGCGAGGCATTGTGATAGAGGTCGGCGCTGCTGAGCTGAAAGTGCACGTGGGTGTCTTGCAGGCCAGGCAACATCAGCCGCCCTTGTGCGTTGATGCGGCGCGTATCGGCGCCCGCCATGCGTTCCATATCGCCGTTGGCGCCCACGGCGACGATACGCCCCTGGTGCACGGCGATGGCCTGGGCCCTGGGCAGGTTAGGGTCCATGGTGTGGATGTCAGCGTGGGTAATGATCAAGTCTGCAGAGAGAGTCATGCGTACTCCGGTCAAGCGGATTTTTGTTATGCGAAGGGTCAGGTGCGACCATCAAGTACCGCTCTTTACCTTGCTCCAGAGCCGGGTGCGCACGCGCTCCAGTTTGAGCGGCAACGTTTCGAGCGGGTACAGCGTGGCCATGACGTCCTTCGGCGGGTATACCGCCGGGTTGTCGCGCAACTGCGGATTGATGAAGGCCGTGGCGTCCTTGTTGCCATTGGGGTAGCCGAGGTAGTCGGAGCTTTTGGCGATCACTTGCGGGCGCAGCATGTAGTTGATGAAGTCATAACCTTGCTGCGGGTGCGGTGCATCCTTGAGCAACACCATGTTTTCGAACCAGACCGGCGCGCCCTCCTTCGGAATGCTGTAGGCCAGCTTGACGCCGTTGTTGGCGTGGTCTGCCGTGACCTTGGCGTTGTACACCGAGCCGCCCCAGCCAACCACGGCACAGATGTCGCCATTGGCCAGGTCGGTGGTGAATTTCGAGGAATCGAAATAGCGGATGTACGGGCGGACTTTGAGCAGCAACGCTTCAGCCTTGCGGTAGTCTTCAGGCTCCTTGCTGTTCGGTGGCAGCCCCAGGTAACTCAGCGCAATAGGCACGATCTCCACGGGCGCATCCAGCATCGCCACGCCGCATTTGCTGAGCTTCGCGATGTTCTCTTCTTTGAATATCAGGTCCCAGGAGTCCACCGGCGCGTTCGTACCCAGCAGTTGCCGGACCTTGACCTGGTCATAGCCAATGCCCGTCGTGCCCCACATGTAGGGAACGGCGTAGCGGTTGCCCGGGTCGTTGCCTTGCTGTTTTTCCAGGATTTCCGGGGCCAGGTGCGTCCAGTTGCCCAGGCGTTCACGGTCTAGCGCCTGTATCACTCCAGCCTTGACCAGGCTGGGCAAGAGGTCGTCGGGTACCATCACCACGTCATAACCCGTGCGCCCGGCCATCAACTTGCTTTGCATCACTTCGGCATTGTCGAAGGCGTCCCAGATCAGCGAAATACCCGTATCTGCCTGGAATTCCTTGGGGGTTTCCGGTGCCAGAAAGTCGGACCAGTTATACAGGTGCACGCGGGCGGGCTCCGCGCGGGCAACGTTCAAGGTGGTGCCGAGCAGTGCGATGAGACCGAACCTGAGTAAAGGGTGAAGCGTCATGGAAGGCTCCTGGCGGAGTGCCGGCTGGCGACCGTGCAGTCCGCTGACTGTCGCTGGATTATTGTTATCGTTGGCGCGAGCCCGGTGGTGCTGGGCACGTCAAGCCTTGCTCAGGGAATCAGCAGTTCGCGTCGGCCATCGGCATGTTCGATGCGCTCACCGGGCAGCTGGAAGCGCTGGTCTGCCTGGTAGTGGTAGAGCGCACGGGCATCGGCCAGTTGAGTCATGTCCAACTCGATGACATGCCGGCACTCCTGGCGCCCGCTTTCCAGCAACACCTGCCCGAACGGGTCGACCACCGCACTGCCACCGGCGAACACGGTATTGTCCTCACCCTCCCCGACCCGGTTTACGACCACGGCAAACACCTGGTTTTCCTGCGCACGGGCGGTGACCGAGGTGCGGTGCACGTGGCCATAGGGTTCCATGTTGCCATCGGTGACCAGGATCAGCTCGGCGCCCAGGGCCGCCACAGCCCGGGCGGTTTCCGGGAACTCGGTGTCGTAGCAGATCAGCAGGCCGATGCGCACGCCCCGCCACGCCACGGTGCTATAGCGGTCGCCGGGCAACACCAGCCCGGGTTCGGAAACCCAGAGGTGGGTCTTGCGGTAACCGAGCTGCACCCCTTCGGGGGTGATGAACAGTGTCGTGTTGTAGTACTGCCCACCGTCGTTCTCGATCAGCCCCACGACCACCGCTACCTGGCGCTCATGCGCGGCCTGCTGGATGGCCAGGATACTGGGGCTGTCGAGGGTCAAGGCTTGTTCGGCAATGTTCTGCTGGTTCAGAAAGCCGGTGACCTGTGCTTCGGGAAAAACGATGATATCGACGCCTGGCGCGCAGTGGGCGATGGCGTCCAGGGTACGTCGCAGATTGTAGGCGGTGTCGCCATCGCGCCCCGCCAGTTGTACCAGTTCGAGCTTCATATTCGGACCTTGTTATCGGGCTGATTCCCGGTCAGGAAATAAGTGACTTTTGCAAAAGGTCGATGCAATTATGCGTTTTTTCAGCCTGTTTCCAATCACGTCGAGTGGTTAACCCCAGGGGGTAGATGCATGACACCAACGCTCCAGGACATGGCCTGGCATCGCGCTGCCGGCCACGTGATCGAACACCTGGACAAGGCTGATTTCTGGCGAACCTTGAGCCGCTTGATAGGCGAATACGTACCGATCGATAACTGGGCGGTGCTGTTGTTCAGCGAGGGTTGCCCGTTTGTATTCGCTGAAAGCCCGTATGAGGGAGAAGGCCCCGACCCGCTGTTTCATGACTACATCAAGGGCATGTACCTACTCGACCCTTTCTACATCGCCAACCGCGAGCAACCGGCCACCGGGCTGTTCCGCCTGGCGGACGTGGCGCCGGAGCGCTTCAGGGACACCGAATACCACCAGCGCTACTTCAACCATTATGTGAAACAGGACGAACTGCACTACAACGTGCGGCTCGATGAGGTGCGCAGCCTGTGCCTGTCCCTGGGCAGCCGGCACCTGTTCACGCCGGAGCAGGTTTCGCTGCTGGAGATGATTCGCCCGTGGGTCGTGGGCCTGATGCGCCAACGCATGTTTTTCGAGGCGGCGATGCCTGAAAGCGCGCCACGCCAGGCACCTCGCTGGCAAGCCAACCTAGAAGAGGCCATGGTGCGCCTCGGCACGCCGCTGACCGCCAGGGAGCTGGATGTGATCCGCCTGATCCTCAGCGGCTGCTCGAACAAGGAAGTGGCCAACAAGCTGGGGATCTCGGCCGAAACCGTCAAGGTGCACCGCCGGCATGTCTACGCGAAGTTGAATGTAAAATCGCCGCAAGAACTGTTTGCGCTGTTCCACAAGGCACAGGTTGAAAACGCTTGGACGGGAGCTGGCACGCCACAGGTGCACGGCCGCTGACAGGTAGAATCTGCCGAGCCGGTCATGGCGCATTCACGGAAACAACAGCGATTCATCCTGTTTGGGCTGCTCCCAAGCGCTTTATGGAATATCCTTGCACCACGCAATCAACTTCGAAGCAGTGAATTGAACGATGGGTTTTGAACAACTAGCTGAGCTACGTGACCGCCTCAGGTCGGAAAAACAACAGGTCAAGGCCGATAGCGCGAAACACCCCAAGCGCAAGCCTTCCCCGCAGGCGAAGCCTCGTGCCCAGGATCCGGCGGTGGAAGCGATCTGGCCATTGCAGAAGCATTTTCCGTTGGCCTTCCCTGTCAACCCTGCCCCCAAGGTGCCGCTCAAGGAGGGTATTTTCAAGGATGCCGAGCAACACCTGGAGCTGCTGGGTCTGACCCGCGAGCAGCTTAAGCTGGGCATCTCTACCTGGTGTCGCGGAGCTCGATACTGGGCAAGCATGGTGGAGGGTGCGCCGCGTTTGGACTTGAGTGGACAACCCTCTGGCACCGTGACCGCCGCACAGGCGCTGCACGCGAAGCAACAAGCTTCGCGGCAACGCAGCCAGGGCCGACGTGATCGTGTGAAGCCAAAAGCGAGCGCCCCGGCCACTGCCGCCGATACCACAGCGCAACAGACTACAGACTGAGTTCAGTCGCGCTCAGCCCGGTCAGGCGGCTCTCTTTGCCTGCTGTTCCAGGTGCACCTGCAATGTCGGATCGATTTGCAGTGCGCCGGCCAGCTCGTCAAGGTAGGCCCGCTCTGCGGGCAGCTGGTCATCCACCAGCATCACACTGGCCAAGTACATTTCCGCGGCCATGGCCGGGTCCTGAGCCGACTGTGCCACTTCTGCAGCATCGAGTGGCTTGCTGACTTCCTCATCCAGCCATTGCTGCAGCTGCGGGTCGCTGGTGTGACGTTTGATTTCGGCGTAGATCAACTGTTGTTCTTGCTCGTCGATGCGACCGTCGGCCTTGGCTGCCGCAATCAGCGCGCGCAAGATCGCATGGCTGTGGTCTTCGGCCTCGGGGCCGCTCAATTGATCCACAGTGCGCACAGCTTGTTGCGGAGCGGCCGCCTGGCTGCGCTGCCAGCTTTGATAGGCCTGGTAAGCCATCATGCCCAACGACGCCAGGGCCGCATAATTGACGCCACCTGCGGAGCGCCCTTGGCTATTGCCGCCCGCGCTGCTGCCCCCACGGCCACCCAACAGGCCGCCCAGTAAACCACCCAGGCCACCGCCGCCGTCCGTTGCATTGCCGCCGCCAAGCAAACCGCCCAGCAAACCACCCAGGCCGTCTTGCGACGACATGCTGCCACTGCCTTGTTGCGCCCGTGAGCCCTGCCCGGCGCGAAGTAACTGTTCGAGTAAATCACTAGTGTTCATGGCACCGCCCTCGGTCGGTAGTCGTTGCCCAACCCAGCAACGATAGCCCCCTCAAGGTGATCCGCCATGACCGTTTGGCCGACGGGTGGCCTGGGGAGTACCGAGCAGTCAGGTAGACTGCGCTGCTTGCGTCAACCTCTGCATCACCTGCGCAACCATCTGCTCAGCACTACTCACGCCATCCACCCGTAAAACCGCAGACGTCCGCGCCGCCAACCACGCCTCATGCCACGCCCGGTTGCGGCCAGAAAAGCTCGGGTCGTCATACTGCGAAGCCCATTCGCGGAAGGCCACATGGATCGCGTGCATGTCACCGCCCGGTGCAATCCGCTCGCCAAAGCGCGCCTTTTCACGTGCGGCCAGCCGCTCAAGGCGAACCGGCGTTGGTGTGACAACGAACACCGTAAGGTCTACAGTGGCAACCAGCGCATCGCCCCAGCCCAGGCACGAACCGGTCAGCACCCAATCGTCGCCACCCAGCCTTTGCTGCAACAAAGCCACGCGCTCATCGACAGGCCGCTTGGTGGTAAATTGAGGGTTGGTGGGCATCCAGTAAAAATCGTCGACATCGACATGCTGCAAGCCGAGCTGCCTTGCGAGGTTTTGACCCAGCGTGGTCACACCGGCGCACGATGCCCCTGTAATGTAGATACGCAATTTATCCTCCATGAATGCAAGCCGAATTCGGGGCCGCACCATACGCCATAGCCCTCGGCAGCAAACAGCAGGCGCTCTGCACTGGGCGTCTTATCGATCGTACTGATGATTACTATCGAGCCGCGCGCCTGTGTGGTGGCGCCAACCCCCTCGTATAATCGCCTTCAATTTTCGCCCTCTCCTCGCCTGCTGCAGGCGACATCCCCCTTGGAACCCAGCATCATGCCAAGCGACAGCCAGGCCCCTAGCGGCCTTCCCGAACATAACCAACAAAGCGTCAAACAGCAGTGGCTGGCGATTCTTTCGGTCGCCGTGGGTGCCTTCGCCCTGGTCACCAGTGAGTTTCTGCCGGTGGGCGTGCTCAACGACGTTGCCAGCGACCTCGGCATCAGCGCAGGCCAGGCCGGCCTGATGGTGACCCTGCCCGGCATCATGGCCGCCCTCGCCGCCCCTTTGCTGTCGGTGGGCATTGGCGCCATGGACCGCCGTTACCTGCTGATCGGCCTGACGCTGATCATGATCATCGCCAACGCGGTGGTGGCCTACGCCAGTGACTTCAGCCTGCTGCTGTTCGGCCGCGTCCTGCTGGGCGTCAGCATCGGCGGTTTCTGGGCCACGGCCATTGCCCTCAGCGGCCGCCTGGCACCCAAAGGCGTGGGCGTTGCCCAGGCCACCTCGATCATCATGGTCGGGGTAACCCTGGCCACCGTGCTGGGCGTGCCCGTGGGCACCTGGCTGAGTGGCCTGATGGGCTGGCGCATGACCTTCCTGGTTACCGCGCTGGTGGGCGTGCCGGTGCTGCTGGCGCAGGTCCTGCTGCTACCGCGGCTCAACCCGGACAAGGCCATCCGCATCAGTGACCTGCCGGCCCTGTTCATCAACCCGCAAGCGCGGGTTGGGTTGATTGCGGTATTGCTGATTGGCCTGGCGCACTTTGCCGCGTACACCTATGTGGCACCCTTCTTCAAACAGAACGCCGGCTTCGATGGGCCGACGATTGGCTCGCTGCTGTTGCTGTATGGCGTGGCAGGGGTAATCGGCAACATCTTCGCCGGCTTCGCCGCCAACCGCAGCGTGCGCCACACCCTGATGCTGGTGGCCGTGATGATTGGCGTCAGCACCGCCCTGTTCCCCCACTTCGCCACGGGCATGACCGGCGCTGCAATGCTGATCGCACTGTGGGGCTTCGCCTTCGGCGCCTTCCCGGCGTGCGCCAGTATCTGGATGTTTGTGGTCGCGCCCAAGGATGTCGAACGCGGCATGCCCCTGTTCGTGGCGATGTTCCAGGTGATTATTGCGCTGGGCTCGTTCTTCGGCGGGCAGATCGTCGACCAGTTGGGCAGCTCGGTGCTGTTGAGCCTGGCCACGGCGTTGGTAGGTTGCGGCTTTGTCACAGTGCTGGTGCTGGGGCGTAGCGTCACTAACCGATTGGCCGTTCAGCCCTGCTGACAGGCCGTAGTAAAAAACCGGCATCAATCCACGAGCGGGTACTCACCCGCTCCGGTTCAACTGGGGCAACCTGCCGCTGGTCGAGGGCACGGGCGATGGAGCGCCGCGCAACGTGACGGCGTTGGTGACCTGGAAGTATTGCTTTTCAGTGATGAATAATCAGATTTAACCCCTTCCTTGTAGGCCTTTTCCCAAACATACTCCTGCCGCCTTTTTTCCGTTGCGGCCGCTCAGGCACCGCTCTAGTCTCGGCCTGTCGCTGCAAACAGCGATCGGCTTTGACAGGCCGCGACGGTATTAAGTATATGGCTCGCTTCTATGGCGGCTGTACGTGCGGGCACGCTTGCGTGCGCCGGAACTTTGCTTAATCCGCCGGTCTGTCAACCCACGTACAGCTGCCACCCTTCTGTTTGACAGCAGGCAGGTGGCCGCACCTTGAAAAGGATTAAGTGATGTTAAAGGTCGTTCCCGATCCACCCCACAACCACCACTCTCTCGAAGACACCCTCATCCAGGCTGCGGACTACGCGCTGTGCGCACAGACCGTGGCCCATCAGGCGATTCTGCTTCAGCCCAAGTCCCCCGTGTCGATCCTTATGATGACGACCATGCATGAGCTGGAGGCGCTGCGTGTGCTGCTTGAGTCGGCGTTGATTCAGGTGCAGATGCCAGCAGAGCCGCGTACTCGGCATTAAGGGCCTATGCGATGTGTTGCCTGGTCTGGCCTCTTCGCGGGGCAAGCCCGCTCCCACAGGATCACCACAGACTCGAGCCTGATGTGTACTTGTGGGAGCGGGCTTGCCCCGCGAAGAGGCCAGACCAGGCTGCAAAACTTCAGCGCATTGGCCAAGGCGCTGATGGACGACGCGGAACTGGGCATGATGCATTGAGGCCCGTGTAGACAAGTGTGGTGTTTCAGAATACCAATGAAAATTACATGCCCAAGGCCTTTCCTGCACGGATGACTGGGGCCAGAATGGTCTCGGCTTTTTAAGGGAGGGGTGGATGCCTGGAGATTGTATATGGGGCCACCAGGTGCCTGGCTTGGCATTTTCAGCGCCTATCAGATCGAGCGCCGCCCTACCTCCAAACCGAAGATAGGCGCCTAGCCGCCATCACCCTATCTCCCGACAAGCACATAGCGACCCCACATTGGTATTTCTGAAACACCACACTAAATGCCCCATTACTCAAGGAGCGAGAATGATGAACCGTGCTATCAAGCTAGCCGTCGCAAGTACACTGCTGTGCGGAGGGCTGGCTCATGCTGATCGTGGGCGGGAAGAGGCGTTGCGAGAGGCGATTCGGCAGTTTGAGGCCTCGCTGGAGACTCAGTATCAACACTGTGCGAAAACAGCCAAGACTACAAATGACTTTGACGTATGCTTGGGAATGAAGGCAAACAGCGCGCTCGATGCTGTGAATCAGAAGTATCAAACGAAGCTGGACGGTACGTTGGATGATCTCAAGCACAAAGCGGCCAATGACTCAGAGCGGGTTCCAGAAATGCTTCAACAGTCTCAGGCCCTCTGGGAGCAATACGCCGAGGCGGAATGCAATGGGTTATACGAACAGAATATCGCAGGGACTATTCGGGGTTCCGTTTCGCAATATTGCAGATACCGCATGGCCCTCCAGCGCCTGACTGAATTGGACGAATGGTGAGTGGTCAGATTTTTTACCGTACAAGGATGTCACGATGAATCTAGTTAGTATTGGACGATGAACTTGAATTCGCTGGCGGCAATTCCTGGATGCACGAATATGTAGCCAAGCTGGTTGCTGAGTCATTTTCACGCGCTAAGCCGTGAGGCCTTGACGGCATTCCATCGGTGACACCACGGGTTTCAGGGCCCGTGGTGTACCTGTGGGAGCGGCTTTACGCACAGTGTTCACTTCATCGCCACCGCCATCATGAAGATGGCTAAAGCCCCTGTGAAATCAATTCAGTACCCCTCGATCAGGCCCCAACCTAGAATACGTCTCAACTAGAGAGCCTATAAATATTCGAGTGGGACAGCCGACCATGACGAACACAGATTTCAACTTTTCCATCAAGACCATTCGTTTCGACGAACATTATCACCCCGCCGAAAACACACGCCTCACGACCAACTTCGCCAATCTGGCGAGGGGCGCGAGCCGCCAGGAAAACTTGCGCAACACCCTGGGGATGATCGACAACCGCTTCAACGCCCTGGCGCATTGGGACAACCCAAAAGGCGACCGTTACAGCGTCGAGCTTGAGATAATTTCCGTCGCGATGACGATCGATGCTGAACGCAGCGATCACGCCCTGCCCTTGATTGAAATATTGAAAACCCACATCGTCGACCGAAAAACCGGCGAGCGCATCGCCGGCATGGTGGGGAACAATTTTTCGTCCTACGTGCGCGATTACGACTTCAGCGTACTGCTACTGGGGCACAACAAGAACCAGCCAGCGTTCAGCACACCTGAGCATTTTGGCGAGCTGCATGGCAAGCTGTTCAAGCGCTTCGTGAACTCCGCCACCTACAAACAGCACTTTGACAAGCCCCCGGTCATCTGCCTGAGCGTGTCGAGCAGCAAAACTTACCATCGCACTGAAAACCAGCACCCGGTGCTGGGCTTTGAATACCAGCAAGATGAATATTCCTTGACCGATGAATACTTCGGGAAGATGGGATTGAAAGTGCGTTACTTCATGCCTGCGAACAGCGCTGCGCCGTTGGCTTTCTATTTTTCCGGCGATTTGCTCAGTGACTACAGCAACCTTGAGCTGATCAGCACCATCAGCACCATGGATACCTTCCAGAAAATCTACCGCCCCGAAATCTACAATGCCAACTCGGTGGCAGGAAAGTCCTACCAGCCCAGCTTGAAGCACGAAGATTATTCGCTGACACGCATTGTTTATGATCGGGAAGAACGTAGCCGGCTGGCTATTGAACAGGGACGATTTGTCGAAGAGCACTTCATCAAACCTTACCACGCCATGCTTGAGCAGTGGTCCGCCCACTACGCTTCCTGACTTACGCAAATACAAGGTCTTCTTTCATGAAAAAGCTGTTACCCACGTCGACTGCCGGCAGTTTGCCTAAACCCTCTTGGCTCGCACAACCCGAGACACTTTGGTCCCCCTGGAAGTTGCAGGACGAGGCGTTGACCGAAGGCAAACAGGATGCACTGCGCCTGTCATTGCAAGAGCAGCAACACGCCGGCATTGATATCGTCAGTGATGGCGAGCAAACGCGCCAACACTTTGTGACGACCTTCATCGAGCACCTCAGCGGCGTTGATTTCGAGAAACGTGAAACCGTGCGCATCCGCGATCGCTACGACGCAAGCGTACCGACGGTGGTGGGTGCTGTCGCTCGGCAAAAGCCAGTGTTTGTAGAAGATGCCAAGTTTTTGCGTCAGCAAACCCGGCAGCCCATCAAATGGGCGCTGCCAGGCCCCATGACCATGATTGATACGCTGTACGACAACCATTACAAAAGCCGCGAAAAACTGGCGTGGGAATTCGCCAAGATTCTCAACCAGGAAGCCCTTGAGCTAGAGGCTGCCGGTGTGGACATCATCCAGTTCGATGAACCCGCCTTCAATGTCTTCTTCGACGAAGTCAATGACTGGGGTGTGGCCACGCTGGAAAGGGCCATTGAAGGCCTCACGTGTGAAACGGCCGTGCATATTTGTTATGGCTATGGCATCAAAGCCAACACCGACTGGAAAAAGACCCTGGGCAGTGAGTGGCGCCAATATGAAGAAGCGTTCCCCAAACTGCAAAAATCCAGCATCGATATCATCTCGCTGGAATGCCACAACTCGCACGTCCCGCTGGACCTGATGGCGCTCATTCGCGGTAAGAAAGTGATGGTAGGCGCCATTGACGTGGCAAACCACACCATTGAAACCCCCGAGGAAGTCGCTGCTACCCTGCGCAAAGCACTGCAATTTGTAGATGCCGACAAACTCTACCCGTGCACCAACTGTGGTATGGCCCCCTTACCTCGCCAGGTCGCCAGGGGCAAGTTGAATGCGCTGAGTGCAGGCGCAGACATCGTGCGCAGAGAACTCCTGGCCCATTAAAGGCCCCCTCACGTCAGGACCTACCATGTCACTTCCCAGTACTGTCATCGCGCCATCGAGCTTTCGCGAAGCGCTCGGGCACTACGCGTCCGGTATCACGGTGATCACCTCGCTCATTGATGGCGCGCCGATTGGCTTCACCTGCCAGTCGTTCTATAGCGTGTCGATGAGCCCGCCGCTGGTGTCATTCAGCGTGATGGCCAGTTCGGCCAGCTACCCCGGCATTCGCCAGGCGGGCCGCTTCGCGGTCAATATCCTTGCGGGTGAACAGGTGGGGATTTCCAACCAGTTCGCCCGCAAAGGCGCGGACAAATGGCATGGGGTCAAGTGGCAGGCGTCGCCGCTGGGTAATCCGGTCATTGCCGGCAGCCTGCACTGGCTGGATTGCGAGATTCACGCCGAACACGCAGCCGGTGACCACGTGATCGTGATTGGCGAAGTGAAAGCGCTGAACGTGCAGGACGCCGCAGCTACGCAACCCTTGCTGTATTTCAAAGGACAATATTGCAACCTCGCCTCGCATTGCGCGGTTTGAGCGTTGCCCTCTTCTCATGATCGACTTGAGACACCTACGCACCCTTCATGCCCTGCGCGAAACGGACAGCCTACCCGAGGCCGCCGAGTTCCTGCACCTGACGCAATCGGCGCTGTCGCACCAGTTCCGGGAGCTGGAAAGTCGCCTCGGCATGCCCGTGTTCGTGCGCAAGTCCAAGCCGGTGCGCTTCACCACGGCCGGCCTCAAGCTGTTGCAACTGGCCGACCAGGTGCTGCCGCTGATTCGCACCACGGAGCGCAAGCTGAGCAAACTGGCTGGCGGTACGGCCGACCGGCTGCACATCGCCATCGAGTGCCACAGTTGCTACCAATGGCTGATGCCCTCGGTGGACGATTTCCGCGAGGCATGGCCAGAGGTTGAACTGGACCTGGCCTCAGGGTTGTCGTTCGCGCCACTGCCGGCCCTGGAACGGGGGGACCTCGACCTGGTGGTGACCTCCGACCCGGTGACCTTGCCAGGTATCACCTACGTACCACTGTTCGGCTACGAGGCAATGCTGGCCATTGACAAGCACCATCCCCTGCGCGAAAAGCCCTACCTGGAACCCGCCGACATCGCCAGCCAGACCCTGATCACATACCCGATCGAGCGCAACCGCCTGGACATCTTCACCCGCTTCTTCGACCCCGCCGACCTCGAGCCCGCCCAGGTACGCACCGCCGAGATGACCGTGATGATGATGCAGCTGGTGGCAAGCGGCCGCGGGGTTTGCTGCCTGCCGAACTGGGCGGTGCATGAATACACCTCGCGCGGCTATGTCATTGCCAAGCGCCTGGGCGAGAAAGGGCTACAGGCCACGCTATTCGCGGCGGTTCGCAGCGATATGCTGGAAATGCCTTACATGAGGGACTTCCTGCTTACAGCAAAAGACATTTCCTTTGCGACTTTGGAGGGTGTCAATGCGGTGTAAGGCCCGTTGCCTGATAGCTATGGCTCGTAAGCTGTTGCTCAACACAGGCTAGTGTGGTGTTTCAGAAATACCAATTAAGATTACTTACCTAGGGCCCTTTCCGCACGGGCGACTGAGGCCAAAATGATCTCGGCTTTTTTATGGTCTTCACGGAATGTTGGGGAAGTGGGGCTGCTATGTGCTTGTCGGGGTATAGGGTGAGGGCAGCTAGGTGCCCTCACCCTATACCCCGACACGGCTCACCATCGGCAGTCCATTTTGTGGGAGCGGGCTTGCCCCGCGAAGAGGCCGAGCCAGAAAATGGGGTTGACTGGCACGGGCTACGCCCGTGTTCGCGGGGCTAACCCGCTCCCACAGACGACAGGAAGAACGACTACGGCCAGGCGCAGCCAGCCTGCGAGGTTAACCACCCTAGCTGTCCCCCTCCTGCACAGTAACCCTGACGCCCGTGCTTGCAATTTCGTACTCGGATTCAGAAATCCTGCGCACCGCCCCACCAAATTGCATCTCGAAATGCTTCAGCCCTTCATGCCGAATCATGCCGTTTGGCGAGCGTTCAATCGTCTCGTCCTGATAAATGTTGATCACGTAGACCACGTTATCAGTCCCCACCCCGACGATCTTCCCAACATATTTATCTGCCATGTCCGCACTCCCTGAGTAAACCCCACAGTTGCTGCACTGAGATGCTGACTGTTCAAGGATGTGCGCAATGGCGGTAGGGGTCTGTACGCTACCGAACAGACCCCTCACGTCATTCTGCCAGCCGACGCCGAAGACGCAGGGCTGGATGTTATCCTCGACACTTCAACCCGTTTGGCGGTATTGGACGGCGAACGAAGGACAAAAGGAAAATGTCATGCGCACACGCACCCTCCTCGCGGCAATCGGTACCGCTTTCACCTTGATCTCAGCCCCGGCATCAGCCACCCAGCCCGCATCGCAGGCGTCGGCAACGTTGAGCAAAGACCGCATCTCGGTAACCGTTGAGGGCGCCGGCCCGGATGTCATCCTGATCCCGGGCTTGGCGTCTTCCCGCGAAGTGTGGCAAGACCTGGCCGCCAGGCTAAAGCATAGCTACCGCCTGCACCTGGTGCAGGTCGCAGGCTTTGCTGGAGCACCGGCCGTCTCCAACCCGCAAGGCAACGTGGCCGCCCCAACGGCCGAGGCCATCGCTGACTACATCCGCACCCAGCACCTCAAGGCCCCGGTGATCATTGGCCACTCGCTGGGTGGCGAGGTGGCGCTGATGCTCGGTGCGCGTCATCCCGACCAGGTCGCACGCCTGATGATCGTCGATGCCCTGCCCTTCTACACCCTGCTGATGGACCCCGCCGCCACTCGCGAAACTGCCGCACCGCATGCGGCGGCGTTCCGTGATGCGCTGCTGGCGTCACCGCCGGCGCAAACCGAGGCCATGCAGCGCGCCTCCATAGCCCGCCTGGCAAAAAGCGAAGCGGCCAGGCCTGCACTGCTCGCGGCGGCATTAGGCTCGGACCGGCAGACCACGGCCGATGCCACCTATGAACTGATGACCACCGACCTGCGCCCTGAGCTCGGTCGTATCCAGGTGCCGGTAGAAGTCGTCTATGCCTACGACCCTCTCTACGGCATACCCGCTGCCAACGTCGAGGCCACCTTCCGCAACGCCTACGCCACCACCCCGCACATCCGCTTCAAGCGCATCGACGACAGCTTCCACTTCGTCATGCTCGACCAGCCACAGGCGTTCGCCAACGCGGTCACCGATTTTCTGAAACCGTAGCGTTTGCCACAGCCGTTCAGCGCTTGAGCAGGGCAATGAAAAACAACCCGCCAAGCGCTGCGGTGGCAATGCCGATGGGCAAGTCTTGCGGGGCGATCAAGGTGCGTGCAGCCACATCCACCCAAACCAGAAAAATCGCCCCAAGCAGTGCACTGACCGGCATCAGCCGGCGGTTTTCCGCACCCACCAGCGCCCGCGCCATGTGCGGCACCATCAGGCCGACGAAGCCGATGGCGCCCGACAGCGATACCAGTACGCCGGTCAGCAGCGAGGTGCAGGTGAACACCTGCAGGCGCAGGCGTCGGCCGTTGAAACCCAGGCTCAGCGCCGTCTGCTCACCACTCATCAGCGCATTCAGGCCGCGCCCCAACATTTGCAGCGTGACCAGCCCCAGCACCACGCACAGCGCCGGCAGCCAGATGACATGCCAGCGCGCCGCGCCCAGGCCACCCAGCATCCAGAACACCACCGAAGCGGCGGCATGCTGATCGCCCGTGTACAACAGCAGGTTGACCACCGCCATCAGCACGAACGACACGGCGACGCCCGCCAACAGCAGGCGGTCGGTTTCCATGCGGCCATTGCGCCGGGCCACGCCGATCACCAGCAACATGCTCGCCGCCGCGCCCATGAACGCCGCCAGTGGCAAGCTGAAGACCCCGATGAATTCGCCCAGGTAGAGCATCACCAGCACTGCCCCCAGCGCCGCCCCCGAGCTGACACCCAACAGGTGCGGGTCTGCCAGGGGGTTGCGGGTCACGGCTTGCAGCGCGCTGCCGACCAGCGCCAGGCCGGCACCCACCAAAGCCCCCAGCAACACCCGGGGCGCGCGGATCAGCCAGACGATATGGGCCTGGCTCTGGCTCCACTCACCCGGCATGTCGATGCCCAGTTGCTGGCCGACAATACCGGCAACCTTGGCCAGCGGCACCGACGCGGGGCCAAAGGCAAGCGCGATCAGGCACGACAGCAGCAACACGACGCTCAGCAGCACGATCAGCCACCGGTACGCCGCAGTGCTGTGCCCAACCCTCATCGGGCAGCACCTTGGAGCAACGGGGGATGCAATGCATCGGCAAGCTTTTCGATGGCCACTGCGTTCTCCACGGAAGGCGTCACCTCTAGGTAGGTCAGCACAATGAAGCGCTGATCACGAATCGCCCGCACGTCTTTCAACGCAGGTTGGCGCACCAGGAAGTCGCGCTTCTGCTGCCAACTGCTGGGGCCGTAGTCGACGATCAGAATGACCTCCGGGTCGCGCTCCACCACGCTTTCCCAGTTCACCTCGGTCCAGCTGGCGGCCACATCGTCCATCACGTTGCGCCCGCCGGCGGCTTCGATCAGGGCCTGGGGCACGCCAAGCCTTCCCGAGGTGGTCGGGCGGTCTTCGCCACTGTCGTAAAGGAACACCCGTGGCATGTACCGCGCCTGCCCGACCCGATGCTGCACTTCACCGATACGCGCGCGCATGCTGGCGATCACGCGGTCGGCCTGGGGCTCGACCGAGAATATCCGCCCCAGGTTGCCCAGGTCGCGGTAGACATCGTCCAGGCTGGCCCGCTGCTGGGCCATGACCCACGAGCACGACTCGCTCAGCTCGTACACCGGGATGGCAAATGGCGCAAGGGTGCTGGGGGTCACCGGGCCGCCAACCTGCATGCCGTAGTTCCAGCCGGCAAAAAACAGATCGGCTTCAGCCGCCAGCAAGGTTTCGATGGCCGGGTAGCGGCTGGCCAGCTGCGGCACGCCCTGCAGCGCCGTGTCCAGCCACGGGTCGCGGTGCTTGCGGGCGCTGAAACCGGTGTAGCCGACGATGCGCTCGCGCAGCCCGAGGTGCAGCAGCATTGCGCTCATGTTCACATCGTGCACCACCACCCGCTGCGGTGCCTGGGTGAACGTCACGTCGCGGTCACAGCTGCGCACGCTCAAGGGGTAGTCGCTGGCCGTGGCAGGCAGCGCGGTCAGGATCGACAGCAAGCCGATCAGGTAGCGAAGGGTCATGGTCGTGTGATCCAGGTAATACGTGGGTAAGTGTGCAGGGGGTGGCGGTCGACCAGCGCCTCGACACCGAAGACCTGCCTGAGCAGGCCGGGGGTCAGCACCGCTTGCGGCGTACCGCTGGCAACAAGGCGCCCGCCGTCGATGACGTACAGCCGATCACAGAACGCGGCCGCCAAGTTAAGGTCATGAAAGCTGGCCAGAATGCTCAGGCCCAGGCTGCGCAGGTGCTGGAGCAGCTCCAGCTGGTAGCGTGGGTCCAGGTGGTTGGTCGGCTCATCGAGCATCAGCAACTGCGGTGCCTGCACCAAGGCCCGGGCCAGCAGCACGCGCTGTTTCTCGCCTCCTGACAGGCTGGCAAACGCCCGCTCGCGCTGCTCGGCAAGGCCCACCTGCGCAAGTGCCTGCACCACGTGCCGGGCATCCTCGGCACTGTCGCCATCGAACAGGCCCTTGTGCGGCGCGCGGCCCATGGCAACCACCTCGGCAACGCTCAAGCCGAACTCATCGGGAAACTCCTGCAGCACCACCGCGATGCGTTGTGCGCACCATCGCGCGCTGCGCAGCCAGATGTCATCCGCGCCAAGGCTCACCCGGCCTTGGTCAGGTGGGTTGGCGCGGTAGGCGCAGCGCAGCAGGCTGGTCTTGCCGCTGCCATTGGGGCCGATCAGGCCGACGAACTCGCCCGGCCCCACGTGCAGGTCCACGCCTTGCAACAGCGGGCGCGGTGCCCGCCCCCGTTCCTGCGGGGCCCAGGCGAGGGCCTCGATGTGCAGTTGCGTCATGGGCATCACCTCCAGGAGGCACCGGCCAATGGCCGGTGCGGCAGGCTCAGAAGCTGTAATCAGCCGTGACGAAGAATGAGCGCGGCTCACCCAGGTACCACTGCCGGCCGTTGTTGCCGGTGGTGATGGCGTACTGGCGATCGAACAGGTTGTTCAACTGCAGGCCCAGGGTCAGGTCCGGTTGCACGTGCCAGTCGACAGTGGCGTCGACCACGGTGTAGCTGGGCACCTGAACGGTATTGGCGTTGTCGGCGTAACGGCTGTCGACATAACGCGCCCCGGCACCGGCACTGAAGCGTTGGCCGAAATCCTTGCTCAACCACAGGTTGGCGGAACGGCGAGGCACCTCGGTGGGCTGGTTGCCGGAGTAGTCGTCGGTACCATTGGTAAATTCGTCATACTCCGCCCGCACCCAGGCGGCGTTGGCGGACAGCTGCACGTCGTAGGGCAGGCGCAGTTCGAGGGTGGCTTCGATACCGTCCGACGACTGCTGGCCGACCTGCTGTTGCAGCGTCGGGTTGAGCGGGTCGGTGCTTAGCAGCTTTTTCTTGACGATATGGTACGCCGCCAAGGTCCACTCCCCTCGCCCCTCGGGCAGCATCTGCTTGATGCCCACTTCGGTTTGCTTGGCGGTGCTCAGGTCCCACTGCTGCTGAGCGGCGTCGAGGGTCAGCAGGTCGCTTACGCCTTCGGTACTGGTGGCGTACTGGCCGTAGACCGACAAGTCCTCGGTAACCGCGAACACCAACCCAGCGCGCCAGTTGTTGCCGGACAAGCTGCGGTCGGTGCGGGTATCGGTATCCAGGTCGTCGCTGTGCAAGTGCACCTGGTCGCGGCGCACACCGGTGATCAGCGACAGGCGCTCGGTCAACTGCGTGCGGTTCTCGGCAAACAGCGAAAACTGCTTGGCCTGGTTGGCTTCGCGCGAGCGGAAGGGGTCGTTGCTGATGTATTCGCCGCCCCCCGAACCCGACAACGGCACCGTATCGGTCAGGGTGTTGCCGAAGTCGTGTTTGCGCACGAAGCGGATCGTGTTGTAGTCGGCGCCCACCACGGTCTGGCTGTCCAGGCCGAACAGCGAGTGTTGCAAGGTGAACGACTGGCGGTCACCGAGCTGTTCCTGGGTCTGCTTGATGCTGATGAAGCTGCTGCGGCGCACCTGGTCACCTGGCAACCAGGTGTAGGTCTCGGCGTTGCGCCAGCGACGCTGGGCCTTGAGGAAGTACAACTGGTTGCTGGCGGTCAGGTTGTCGTTGATCACCCAGTCGGTCACCAGGCGCGTGGACTGGTCGTTGTAATGCAGCTCGGCGTTGTCGACGTTGTAGTTGTGGTCGCGCAGCGACTCGCGGTAGTGCCCACCCACCAACGGCGTACCCATGTACTGCTGCGGGTTCTGGTCACCGTAGTCGTGGCTGAGGGTGAAGCTCAGCTCGTCACTGGGCTGCCAGCGCAGCGAGCCGCTGATGGCGAGGCTCTGCGAGTCGCCGCGGTCGACCCAGCCGTTGCTGGCCTGTTTGTTCAGGTTCAGGCGATAGCTCAAGGTATCGGTCAGCGAACCGCCGCTGTCCAGGGCCATCTGCCGGCGGTCATCCGAGCCGTAGCCCAGGCGCAGGTGGTTGCGGATTTCACCCTCGAACGGCTTCTTCGGCACCACGTTGATCACCGCGCCGGTGGCGCCCTCCCCGTACAGCACCGATGCCGGGCCGCGCAGCACATCGATGCGTTCTACCGACCAGGTGTCCACCGGGAAGGTCACCGTGCCGGCGCCTACGTACAGCCGGGTGCCGTCGTACAACTGCATGGTCGAACTGTGCCCGGTAAAACCGCGGGCCGACAACGCCGTGCCGCCGTTGCCAGGGGTACCGATGAAGGTGATGCCGGGCGAACGGGTCACCGCGTCCTGAACTGTTGCGTTGTTGCGCTTGAGGATTTGCTCGGCACTGATGCTGGTCACGCTGGCGGGTGTTTCCAGCGGCGTCAGGCCAAGCCGCGAGCCACTGGTGCCTGGGGTATGCAGGTCGGGCTGCGGGTTGCGCTCGGCCGTGCCGGTAATGTCCGTGGCCGGCAGCGCCAGGGCGTTATCCGCCTCGGCGGCGTGGGCGGCAACGCTAATAAAAACACAGGGCAGCAGGCTTGCATGCAGCAGCGAGCCTGGCAGAGAACTGAACAGCGAATAACGGGACATGTCGTTCCACTTGAAGCAGGAATGAAAGAATCCCGGGGGAACAACGCAAAGGGGCATCGCAGGCGCACACGCCTACGGAAACCGGCCTGCGCCCGCCCACCGCGGGTTTGCCAAACGATGCTTCAGGCCGGTCTCCGGGCTCGCGAGGGGCATGAAGCATTCACCTTCCCATGCCGGGGCACAGTGGTGTCTTGAATACTTCTCTCGCATACCGTTGCGGGGGCAGCGCCGGACTGATCATCGCGCGATGACGAACCGGCTTCCCGTTTCACCCCATGCACGGCGGCAGGGGGCACCTGAAACAGGCGCGCAGATGACCATCAAAATGCCGCTACGTCAACCGCCCTGTACAGCGCAAAGGCGCTGCTTCGCGACAGCAACGGCTAGACTCACTGTCTGTACCCGCGTCACAACCCGACTCGCTGGAGGCACCTGCGCACATGAGTTTCATTGTCTGGGTGGCCATGCTCGGCGCCGTCTTGCTGCTGCTGGCGCTGACCTCCTCTTACCTGCGCTGGATCCCTGTCACTACCTCGGTGGTGTGCCTGGGGCTGGGCGTAGGCCTTGGCCCGGGTGGCCTCGGGCTGCTGCAACTCGACCTGCCCCAGGCCAGCGGCTGGATGGAGCACCTGACCGAGGTCGCTGTGTTGTTTTCCCTGTTCGTCAGCGGCCTCAAGCTGCGCCTGCCGCTGAGCAGCCGCAGTTGGCGGGTGGCCTTCTTCCTGGCCGGGCCCGTGATGCTGGCCTGCATCGCGGGGGTCAGCCTGGTGCTGCACTACGGCCTGCAACTGGGTTGGGGAGTATCGGTGCTGATTGGCGCCATCCTGGCCCCGACCGACCCGGTGCTGGCCACGCTGGTACAGGTCAACGACGCGCAGGACTACGACCGGGTGCGCTTCAGCCTGTCGGGCGAAGCGGGGCTCAACGATGGCATCGCCTTTCCGTTCGTGATCCTCGGCCTGCTGCTGGTGCAGGGCGCCGAAGGCAGCCAGTGGCTTACCGACTGGCTGTTGCAGGACGTGCTGTGGGCGGTACCCGCAGGCTTGCTCAGTGGCTACTGGATGGGCCGCGGCCTTGGGCACTTGAGCCTGTACCTGCGCACCCAGCATGCCGACAGCACGCTTTCGCCCAACGACTACCTGGCACTGGCGCTGATTGCCATGGCTTATGTGGTCGCCGACCTGATCCATGGCTATGGCTTTCTTGCGGTATTCGCGGCGGGGCTCGGCCTGCGACAGGCCGAGGTGCACACCAGCCCCACCCCGCAAGCGCCCGCCGAGCACCTTGTACAGCCCGTCGTCGGTCACCAGCATGTCGCCCCGGAGCATGCGGTGAAAGGGGATATCGCCGCACTGGAAGACACCCAGGTCGCAGCGGGCATCATGCTCGGCGACATGCTCTCTTTTGGCGGGCTGGTGGAGCGGGCGATGGAGGTCTTTCTGGTGACCTTGCTCGGGGTCGTGTTGATCGAGCACTGGGACTGGCGAGCGCTGGTCGTCGGCGCGGCGCTGTTCGTGATCATTCGGCCACTGAGCACGCTGCTGATCCCCGGGCGCGGCCTGCTGGACCTGCGCCAGCGCGGCCTGCTTGGCTGGTTCGGCATACGCGGCATCGGTAGCCTCTACTACCTGTTCTACGCGCTCAATCACCCAATGCTGCCCAGTGTTGCCGCGTCGAGTACCAACCTCACGTTGTCGGTGGTGGCGCTGAGCATCGTGGTGCATGGGCTAAGCGTCCAGCCCCTGCTGGCGCGCTACGAAGCCGGCCGAAAACGCCGCGGCCAATAGCCCCTCAGAGGGCGTCGCCCGCTGGCAGCGACGCCCCCTGAGGTTTTCAGGACGGGAAGCCCAACCCCGAAGACAAGTCAGTGTCCGCCGTTCGATGCGTGCCCGTGGGCGCCTCTTTCGCGGTGGCTTCCCTTACCGACTCTTTTACCGCCTCCTTGGCTTGCTCACCCTTGGCCTTCAGCGTGTCGGTCAAGCGGTCACTGCTGGCGCCCATCAGCTCATCCTCTTTACGGGTGCCGGGCAATGCCGCGCCCAAGGCTGCACCCAACGCGATGCCTAGCGCCGCCAGCACCAAAGGCTGCTCCTTGAGCAACTGATCGAACTGGCCCTTCAGGGCTGTGGCCTGGTCACCGATCTGCTGGGCGCTGCCGCGCAGGCTGTCAGCCGAGCCGTGCACCGTGTCGCGCGCGCCCTGCCCCAGCTCGCCAGCCCGGTCACGCAGGTCATGGGCCTTGCTGCTCACCGCGTGGCCGGCATCGTGCAGCGCCTCTGTGGCATGGGCAAAAGCCCCCTTCACACTGTCGACCGCATCACCCAGTTTTTCGCCCACGCCTGGGCCGGTGTGCGCAGGGCCAGGGTTGAACGGGCGATTCTGATTGAAGCCCAGCCACGCCAGGCCAAGCACCGTGAGGGTGGTCGGCACCGGGTTGTTTTTCAAGGTGGTGCCCAGGTTATGGAAGAACTCCCCGCCGCTGCCCTTGCTGTAAGCCAATACCTGGTCCATCAGTTGGCCGGGGCTCAGGCGCTGCTCCAGGGCATCGACCAGGTCACTGATATGCTCGCGCTTGGCATTGATCTGTTGCTCGAGCAGGTCAGGGTCTTTCTGCGTTTCTTGTTCGAAAGAAGTGCTCATGGCAGTTTCCTCTTCAGCGCATCCTTGTCCTGCTGCAGGGCATGCAGCGTGCGATCCGGGGTCAGTTGAGCTGGCTCGAACTGCTTCTTGCCGGCCTGCAGCATGATGAACCCGATGATCACCGTTACCGCCCCGACGATAAGCGCTGCAAGCCAGGGCACGAGCACCATCGACAAGGCATACACCGCTGCCAGCAGCAGGATGATGAAGCCCGCCAATAGCACGATGGCCCCTACCGCCACCGCTGCCGTACCGGCCTTCAAGGCGTTGAGATTGCGCTGCAGTTCGGCCTTGGCCAGGGCCAGCTCCTGGGTGAACAGTTCTGGGATTTCGCGCATCAACTGACGCAGCAAACCGCCCACCCCGACCGTGTCCTCTGCCGGGGTATGTAGCCCCGGCGCAGGTTGTAGAGGGTCTTTGTTCATCATTCACCTCCTTTGAGCGGGTCACGCTCCAATGGGCCACCGCTTACCGGCGTGCCGCCGCCCATGCCGACAGGGTCGACCGGGGTGTAGGGTTTGTGCGTGGACACGTCGCTGGCGCGGTCCGGCATCGGCGCAGCGGCGTGCCTGGGCTCGCTGCTGCCTTGCCCTGGCACCGGCGACGGCGCCGTAGTGGCGTGGCTGGCGCTGGCGCGCAGAAAGCGGGACAAGGCAAACCCTGCCGCCACACTGCCAGCCAGGAACAGCGCCGGGTTGTCCCGCGCCAGGCGAGACCCTCGGTGCAGCAGGTCCTCAGCACTTTCATGGCGGATTTGCTCGGCAAAATTGCCCATCCACTCGGCAGCTTCGCCCAGGTAATGGGAAAGCCCCAGGCTGTCGTTGCCCTGCAACGCGGATGCAGCCGAGCGTGCACCTTGTTGCAAGGAGTCAAGTTGCTCGGCGGCTGTGGTGCGGTAGTGCTCGTACTGCTCGGTGCCCTGGTGCTTTGCCTCGCTCAGTAGGGCGCCGGCCTCGTCGGTAATGGCGTGCAGGTGATCCTGGGGGCTGCTCGGCGGTGCCGCCGAGCCTTGATCGCGTTCCATGGTCATATCCCTCGCAAATGAACAACCGGCAGGTGCCGGACTGTGTGCCTTCATTCGGGGGACGTAGCGCTGGGGCCGGGAGTTCAGTCAGAGTGATCGGCAGCCATTGCCCTCTGCACCAATGGCCTGGACGGGGTTTACTGGGGGGCAAAGCTTAAGTTTGTCGGGGCCGCCAGGTGCTTGGCTTGGTTTATCCGCCCCCCTGAATAAACCAAGCCAAGCACCTAGTCAGACTGCAGATCAACCAACCACTGGCCTCAACAACACCTGCGCTTCATACAGCGGCGGCAAATAGCGCAGCCGTATCTCGTCAACGCTCAACCTTGAGGCGTGGGTGGTGATCGTCAGGGTCGCCTTCAATTCACCGCTGCGGTCCAGCAGCGGCACGCCCAACACACGCATGCCGACTTCATACTCCTGGTCGACGATGCAGAAGCCCTGCTGGCGTACACGTTGCAGCGCTTGCTCCAGTAGCGCCCTGTCTGTCTGCGTGTAGGGCGTGAGCTGGCGTAACGGGTTGCGCGAGAAATACGCGTCGCGCGCTGCCTCGCTCAGCGCGGCCAGCCAGATTCGCCCCCCGGCCGTGCAGTACATCGGCACCCGCGAACCGGGCCTGATCGACAACGAGGCGATGTGGCTGTAGCGGCTGCGCACCAGGTGGATGATTTCATCGCCGTCTCGGGTGCCGACCGAGACATGTTCCTGGGTCTGCCGGGCAACCTGCTCGACGATAGGCCGCAGCATGCGCGGCAGTTGCGCCGAATCCACGTAGGCCTGGCCAATGCGCAGCGCCTTGGGCGTGAGCCAGTAATGGCGGCTGTCGGTGTCGGCAAAGCCTTCGTGTACCAAGGTCAGCAGGAAGCGCCGCGCAGCGCTGGGGGTAAGGCCTGACTGCCTGGCCGCCTGTGGCACGGTCAGGCGCGGCTGATCGACGCTGAACAGCTGCATCAACGCCAGGCCTTTCTGCAAGCCGGCGATCAGGTCGCGGGGGTGGATCTGCGGTTTGTCCATGCCTTCACCTCGTGCGGTCTGTCGTGATCCGGGCTGTACATTGTTCAGCACTCTGGTTCGATAATCGCCAGGCAACTGCGATTATCGCACTACTTGCCCGACAAGCGCATTGTCCCCCACCCCCTCGCACGCCACCCTTGCCTGCACAACAACAGCAAGCACGGAGGTCAGCATGATTCGGGGTTCGACAGAACTGGTCGCCATCGTCGGTTCACCCATCGCCCAGGTGAAATCGCCTGAAAACTTCAACACCTGGTTCGCCAGCCATGGCTGCGACCTGGCGATGCTCCCCATCGACTTGCAGGAAACGGCGCTGGACGCCTTCGTCGACAGCCTGCGGGGCTGGCGCAACCTGCGCGGTTGCGTGGTCACCGTGCCCTACAAACAGGCGCTGGCCACGCGCCTGGACGGCCTGAGCGAACGCGCTGGCGCACTGGGCTCGGTCAATGTGGTGCGGCGCGGCAGCGACGGGTGCCTGCTGGGCGACAACGTCGACGGCGCAGGCTTCCTCAGCGCCGCGCGCAAGCAGGGCTTTCAGCCAGCGGGCAAACGCGCACTGGTGATCGGCTGTGGTGGGGTCGGCAGCGCCATCGCTTATGCCCTGGGTGAGGCTGGCGTGGGCCAGGTCACCCTGAGCGACCCCTGCTCGGCACGGGCGGGCGCGCTTTGCGAACTGCTTGGCAACACCTTCCCCAACCTCGAAGTCGCTACCCAATACCACTCGCTGGAGGCGTTCGACCTGCTGGTCAACGCTTCGCCCATCGGCATGGGCGGCAGCGACGAGCTGCCTCTGCCTGGCGCCCTGCTGGACACCCTGCAGCCCTGCACCCTGGTTGCCGACGTGGTCACTTCGCCAGAGATCACCCCCTTGCTGCACAGGGCACGCCAGCTCGGTTGTGCGATCCAGACCGGGCCACAGATGGCCTTTGCCCAACTCGGACTGCTCGGCGCCTTCATGGGCGTCACCCCGCTGGAGATCTGAGGCCCTGCCCTCACCGTCGGCTGGCTCGTCGCCAGCCCTATTGCCGAACGCCTGCAGGCGTCGGCCCCTCATCCGGAGACTGTCGCATGTATTTTGAACTGAGAACCTACACCCTCGACCCGCTGAAAATGGCCGACTGGCTGGCCCTGTACCAGAGCCATGCGCTGGCGGTGCAGAGCGAACACCTGGGCAACCTGGTCGGCTTTTTCACCAGCGAATTCGGCGAGGTCAACCAGGTGGTGCACCTGTGGGGCTATGCCAGCCTCGACGAGCGCATGCGGCGCCGCGCAGCGATGGCTGCGGACCCGCGCTGGGCGGAGTTCTCCAAGCGCAATCGCGAACTGGGCGCCGTGCTGCGATTGCAATCGCGGCTAATGCGCCCGACCGGCTTTTCGCCCCTGCAGTGAATGCCTTGCCCCCCACCTGACCGGAGCGCACCCATGCAATCCCTGGAATGTGACGTACTTGTCCTCGGCTCCGGTGCCTCTGGCCTGGCTGCCGCAGTAACCGCCGCGCATCATGGCCTGAAGGTGATCGTCGCCGAAAAGGCCAGCCAGTTCGGCGGCACCAGCGCCTGGTCGGGGGGGTGGTTGTGGATACCCCGCAACCCGCTGGCCATCGCCGAAGGCATCGTCGAAACCGACGACGCACCCGAACGCTACCTGCGCGCGCAAACCCACGTCGCCGAGCTGGACTTGCGCCAGCAGGCGTTCTTACGCCATGGGCCGGAAATGGTGGCGTTCTTCCAGCAGCACACCGCTGTGCAGTTCCAGTCCGGCACGAAGATGCCCGACATGCACGAGGGCGACGGCAGCGCACCGGGTGGGCGCTCCCTGTGCGCGCAGCCATTCGACGGGCGCCTGCTCGGGCACTGGGTGCACCGCCTTCGCCCCCCTTTGGACATCGTCAGCCTGGCCGGCATGGGCATCGCCGGTGGGGCGGACATGGCCGCGTTCTTCAATGCCAGCCGTTCGCCCAAGGCCGCCTGGCACGTCGGCAAGCGCCTGCTGCGCCATGGGCGCGACTTGCTGCTGCATCGTCGCGGCCTGCACCTGGTCAACGGCAATGCGCTGGTGGCGCGCCTGCTGCGCAGCGCCCTCGACCTGGGCGTGACGCTGTTGCATGCGCGACAGGCCACCGGGTTGCTCAGGGATGGGCGCATCACTGGCGTTCAGTTCAGCGATGGTCAGGTGATCCACACACGACGCGGTGTGGTGCTGGCCTGCGGCGGATTCCCGCATGACCGCCAGCGCATCGCGCAACTGATACCCCATGCGCCCGAAGGCGATCGCCACTACTCCGCTGCACCCTTACAAAACAGCGGCGACGGCCTGCGCCTGGGCGAGCAGGTTGGCGCACAAGTCGCCACCACGGCGGCCCACGCCGGGGCCTGGGCGCCGGTGTCACAGGTGCCACGAAGCGACGGTAGCCTCGGCCATTTTCCGCACCTGATCGACCGTGCGAAGCCCGGTTTCATTGCCGTGCGCCGGGACGGCCGGCGGTTCGTCAACGAGGCCGACAGCTACCATGCCTTCATGAATGCGCTGTTCGCGGCCACGCCGCCAGGCGAGGCACCTGAGGCCTGGCTGATCTGCGATCACGCCGCGCAGCGCCGCCATGGCATCGGCTGGGCCAAGCCGTTCCCCTTCCCTACCGGCTTCTATGAACGGCGTGGCTACCTGTTCAGCGGCCCTAACCTGGCGCAGTTGGCCGCACGCTGCGGGATCGACGCCCAGCAACTGCAGCGCAGCGTGGCCCGTTTCAACCACCACGCAACGCAGGGCACAGACCCGGACTACCAGCGCGGCGCCTCGCGCTACAACCGCGCGCAGGGCGACCCGCTGCAAGCGCCCAACCCGTCACTGCGGCCCCTGCTGCACGGCCCCTTTCATGCGGTGAAGCTGCTGCCGGGCAGCCTGGGGACGTTCGCCGGCCTGTGCACGGAGGCTTCTGCCCAGGTCCTGGACAGCGAACAGCGCCCGATACCCGGCCTTTATGCAGTCGGCAACGATATGCACAGCATCATGGGCGGGCACTACCCAAGCGGCGGCATCACCCTTGGCCCCGGCATGACCTTCGGCTACCTGGCGGGCAAAGCGCTTTGCGGCCCCGCAACTTAGCGCAGCAGCACTTTTGTTCGATCAGCGAACAGTAGCCCCATCTTTGAATTGACGCTCAATCATTCACTGCTCACCATTAAATGACCTTGCGTGCCCATCCTTGCCATGGGCAAAACCGCGTTCCAGACGCACTGCCGTTCAAAACAATTTCAAGAAACGACCTCACATGACCCCTTCCAAGTTCAACACTGCCACCCCCCGCCTCGCCCATGGCTCCATCGGTGACAAGGTGCGTGGCGCCTTCGCCGTCGGCAAGACCCGCTGGGGCATGCTGGCCCTGGTGTTCTTCGCCACCACCCTGAATTACATCGACCGCGCCGCCCTCGGCATCATGCAACCGGTCCTGGCCAAGGACATGGGCTGGACGGCGATGGACTACGCCAACATCAATTTCTGGTTCCAGGTCGGCTACGCGATCGGCTTTCTGCTGCAGGGCCGGTTGATCGACAGGGTTGGGGTCAAGCACGCCTTCTTCGTTGCGGTGCTGCTGTGGAGCCTGGCCACCGGCGCCCACGGCCTGGCCACCTCGGCGGCCGGCTTCATGGTCTGCCGCTTCATCCTCGGCCTGACCGAGGCGGCCAACTACCCGGCCTGCGTGAAGACCACGCGGTTGTGGTTCCCTGCCGGCGAACGCGCCATCGCCACCGGCCTGTTCAACGCCGGCACCAACGTCGGTGCCATGGTCACCCCGGCGCTGCTGCCGCTGATCCTGGCCGCCTGGGGCTGGCAGGCCGCGTTCATTGCCATGGGCAGCCTTGGCCTGGTGTGGGTGGTGTTGTGGGGGTTGAAGTACTTCAACCCGGAAGCGCACCCGCACGTGCGCCAGAGCGAGCTGGACTATATCCAGCAGGATGACGAGCCCGAAGCGAAGCCGATGCCATTTCGCCGCATCTTGCGCCAGCGCGGCACCTGGGCCTTCGCCGTGGCTTACTCGATCACGGCGCCGGTGTTCTGGTTCTACCTCTACTGGCTGCCACCGTTTCTGAACCAGCAGTACGCGCTGGGCATCAGCGTGACGCAGATGGGTATCCCGTTGATCCTGATCTGGCTGACTGCGGATTTCGGCAGCATTGGCGGCGGGATACTTTCGTCGTGGCTGATCGGCCGCGGCGTACGTGCGATCCGCGCACGGCTGATCTCGATGCTGATCTTTGCCTGCACCATTGTCAGTGTGGTCTTTGCTGCCCACGCCAGTGGCCTGTGGGTCGCAGTGCTCGCCATTGCCGTGGCGGTCGGCGCGCACCAGGCCTGGACCGCGAATATCTGGAGCCTGGTCATGGACTACACACCCAAGCACCTGGTGAGCACGGTGTTCGGCTTTGGCAGCATGTGTGCGGCCATCGGTGGGATGTTCATGACGCAGATCGTCGGCAGCGTGCTGACGGTTACCCACAACAATTATGCGGTGCTGTTTACCATGATCCCGGTGATGTACTTCCTGGCGCTGGTGTGGATGTATTTCATGGCGCCGCGTGGGGTTGAGGGGGCTTAGTGCCTGGCATTGGATGTGTGTTGGTGCATAGATCGAGCGCCGCGCGGGCGGCGCTCGATCTATGCCCCACCTCAAAACCCAAGCCAGGCACTAAGCCGCCCCAACCCTATCTCACACCCGCGCCAGCACCGCCTTGGCCTTCTCCAGCGCCAGCCGCGCCCGCTGCTCGCCGCTGACACCTTGCTCCAGCAACTGCCGCGTCGGAATCTCCAGGCTCAGCGGCACGCTTGCCGGCAAGCCGCGCAACAACCCGACCAGGTCAGCATCGCCATCACCGGGGAAGCGCCGTTCATTACGCGCCTGGCGCAATATCTCGCCCATATCCTCCGGCACCGGGCCGGCCACGTCGCACAACTGGGCGTAACGCATGCGCTGTGGTGCCAGGCGCGCCAGGTCGTCGAGCGAGGAGGCAGAGCGGTTGAAATGGAACGCGTCCACCAGCACACAGCCATTTTCCCGGCCAGCGTTGGCTACCACACGCATGGCCTGGCGCAAGTCGCGAACGTCGGTCCAGGGCATGAACTCCAGGTGCGGATGGATACCGTAACCCGCCGCCAGGTCGCACAGCTCGGCAAAGCGCTCAGTAAGGCGGGCCTCGTCCGGGTCGTTGCCGGCAACCAGCAGTTCGGTACCCCCCAACTCGGCACCCACCGCCAGAATGGCCTCGAAATCAGCCACACAGGTTTCAGGCTTGAGGCGCAGGATTTCCAGGTCGAGCACCTTGATACCGGTGTCGCGCAGGCGCGCCTGGGTCTGGCGACGCAACTCGGCATCGGCAACCAGCGGGAAGTGCTGTTCCTCCGGGGTGGCCGCGACCAGGCGCAGGCCCACGTGGCTGTAGCCGGCTCGGGCGGCAGCTTCCACCATGGCGGGCGGCGAAAGCTCGAGCACCGTCAGCGCGGCAAGGGAAAAAATACGGTCAGTCATGTTCGTTACCTGAAAGCAAAAAAGGTGTGATCGAAGGTCGCGCTTTGCTCGCGCGTCAGGCGATGATCGCGGGGGCACACGCTCGGCCGCTTTCGGCGGCCTGGCGGATCGCCTCGACCAGGGCCAAGGTACGGGCGCCGTCTGCGGCGTCGGTCAGCGGTGCTTCTTCACCGCGGGCAACGCGCACGAAGTGCTGCAGTTGCAAGGTCAATGCCTCGCCCGCCGGGGTGCCAGCCTCGCTTTGCAGCAACGGTGTATGCCAACCCGAGCCGGCTTCGGCGTACTGCCAGCGCTTGAGCTGCGGAATACTCAGCGCCCCCTGGGTGCCCGCCAGCAGGAAGCAGGGCTGGCCATCCTGGCGCGGGTAGATCGGGCTCTCGCCAGACGTCAGCTCCCAGCTCCAGGGTGCAGCCACCGCGTCGGAGCCCGTCAGGCTGCCCAGCGCGCCGTTGGCGAACTGCAGCAGTACCGCTGCGCTGTCTTCATTGGCATAACCGCGTACATCGTTGCGGGTGAACGCCTGTACCTGCACCACCTCGCCGCACAGATAACGCAGCAGATCCAGGTCGTGGATCAGGTTGGTCAACAAGAAACCAGCGCCTGGCTGACGGCGCCAGGGGGTGTCGAAGTAGCTGTCGGGCTTCTGCAACTGCCACAGCGCGGTGACGTTGATCAGCCTGCCCAGGGCGCCGTCGGCGATCATCCCACGGGCACTGGCGATCAGAGGGTTATGCCGTCGGTGGTGGCCGACCAGCACGGGCACGCCACAGCGCCGAGACGCCTCCACCAGCGCACGGACTTCATCCAGGTGCACGCCCACCGGTTTTTCCAACAGCACCGGCACACCGGCCTCGATGCAATCGAGCGCGGTGGCCACATGCAGGTTATTGGGGTTGGCGACGATCACCGCCTCGGGCTGGACTACCTCCAGCATGCGGCGGTGGTCGGCAAAACAAGGCACCGCGCATTCGGCCGCGAAGGCCTCGGCCTGCGGGCCAGGGTCTGCCACCGCGCACAACTGGGCTTGCGGGACCTGACGCAGGTGCTGGTAGTGCTGGCGGCCCATGATGCCGGCGCCAATCAGGGCGATACGAAGCGGTGCGTTCAACGGACTGTCCTCTTGTCATTGTTGTCATTATTGTCGGATCACGGATTACGGAACGCCGTTCCAGAATCCACAATCAACAATTTAGAACCCCGTTCCGCTTTACAGAAGCACCGCACGCACAGACTGTGCGGTTATCGACCACAAATGCACAGGCCTGCGCATGTCAGGCAAACAGTTCGCTGGCCTGGCTGGCGGCGGACAGCTCGTCGGCTGCGGCCAACAGCTGCGCCGCCAGTTCAGGCAAACGCGTAGGCGCCAGCCGTGCGCTGGGGCCTGCAATGCTCAGCACGCCAATCACTTCATCGGTACGGGGGCGCCGCACCACGGCGGCCAACGCCGACGTGCCCACTGCCGAGGTTTGCTCGACCCAGGCATAGCCCCGCTCGCGTGCCCGTTGCAGGTAGCCCAGCAGCTCGTCCGTGGAGCGCGGTGCATTCGGGCCGAACTGCGCGGGGTCGGCAATGCCCTGGCGCAACACCATCTGCACGGCATCGGCATCGCTCAGGCTGGCCAGCCAGGCATGCCCGGAGGCGGTGTAGAACAAGGGCGCATCGCGGCCCATGTCGGGGTCGTAGCGCAAACCCGAGCGCGCTCCCTGGGACTTGGCGATCCAAGTCTGGCGGCTACCGTCGATCACACCGAGGCGCACCAGCTCGCCGCTGTCCTGGGCCAGGCGGTCGAGAATCGGCTGGATGATGTCGGCACCACTGCTGGAGAGGTAGCGAAAGCCCAGCGCCACCAGCTTGGCAGACAACTGGTAGCGGCTGTTGTCGCGGTTCTGCCGCACGTAGCCCAGGCGAATCAGCTCGGCCAGCATGCGGTGGGTAGCGCTCTTGGGAATCTCCAGGCGCTCGGCCAGGGTCTGCAGGGCAAGGCCTTCAGGCTCGCCGGTAAGGCTTTCTACAAGACTGAAGGCGCGTTCGATCTGACTACCAGCCATGACTAAGGTCCCTGAAAATGTGGCGAATTCTGGAAGATGATTCCACAACCAAGGCCACCGTGCAGCAGCGCTACGCTGAAGTGTCCGGTAATCGACCATTACCACGCGGCGCGGCTTGCAACTTAAGTCGTCACACGGGAAAAATATGGAATCACATTCCAATAATAGCCCCGGAGACCCTGCAATGCCCACCGACACCTTGCAAGCCGAATACGACGTACTGGTCATTGGCTCCGGCGCAGCCGGCCTGGCCGCGGCAGTAACGGCTGCCTGGCATGGGCAACGCGTGCTGCTGGTAGAGAAGGCGCCTGTGTTCGGCGGCGCCACCGCCTGGTCCGGCGGCTGGGCCTGGGTGCCACGCAACCCGCTGGCGCGCCGCGCCGGTATCGAAGAAGACATCGAGCAGCCGCGCACCTACCTGCGCAACGAGCTGGGCGCGCATTACGACGCTGAACGGGTGGATGCCTTCCTCCAGGCCTGCCCGCACATGGTCGCCTTTTTCGAGCAACACACCGCCCTGCAGTTCGTCGACGGCAACGCTATCCCCGACATGCACGGCGACACACCCGGCGCCGCCACCGGCGGCCACCAGGTCATCGCCGCCCCCTATGATGCCCGTGAGGTGGGCGCGCTGTTGCCGCGCCTGCGCAAGACCCTGCGTGAAACCTCGTTCATGGGCATGCCGATCATGGCCGGTGCCGACCTGGCCGCCTTCCTCAACATGACCCGCTCGCCACGGGCCTTTGTGCAGGTGTGCAAGCGCTTTGGCCGCCACCTGTACCACCTCGCCCGATATGGCCGGGCCATGCACCTGGTCAACGGCGTGGCGCTGGTGGCGCGCCTGGCCAAGTCGGCCGAAGACCTTGGCGTGCGCCTGCTGGAGTCTGCCCCGGCCAAGCGCCTGCTGATCGAGGACAGCCAGGTGCGCGGGGCTGTGATAGGCACACCGCAGGGCGATATGACGGTGCGGGCGAAAGCCGTGGTACTCGCCGCCGGTGGCTTCCCCCACGACAGTGCGCGGCGCCAGCAGCTGTTTGCCGGTGACGCCACCGGCCATGACAACCTCGCCCTGCCCCCGCCGTCCTGCTCGGGCGACGGCCTGCGCCTTGGCGAGTCGGCTGGCGGCGTCGTCGCCACCGACCTGAAATCAGCGGTGGCCTGGGCACCGGTCTCCAAGGTGCCGCACCGCGACGGCAGTGTCGGCCACTTCCCGCACATCATCGAGCGCGGCAAGCCGGGAGTTATCGGGGTACTGGCCAGTGGCAAACGCTTCGTCAACGAGGCGCACGGTTACTACGACTATGTATCGGCCATGCTCGAGGCGGTGCCGCAGGGCGAGCAAGCCTGCTCGTGGCTGGTCTGCGACCACCGCTTCTTGCGTCGCTACGGCCTCGGCCACGCTCGCCCCGCGCCGCTGCCGGTATGGCCGCACCTGCGCAGCGGCTACCTCAAGCGCGGCACCAGCCTCGAACAATTGGCCAGCGCCTGTGGCATCGACCCAGCCGGGTTGAGTGCCACCGTCGCTGAGTACAACCGCTATGCGCGCCTGGGCCAGGACCCGGCATTTGGCCGCGGCTCCACGCCGTTCAACCGCAAACAAGGTGACCCGGCTTACAGCGGGCCTAACCCCTGCGTCGCACCGATCGAACAAGGGCCGTTCTATGCGGTGAAGGTGCAGCCAGGTTGCTTTGGCACCTTCGCCGGCCTGCGCACCGACGGCCACGCCCGCGTGCTGGATGACCAGGGCCAACCGATCGGCGGCCTGTATGCGGCGGGTACCGACATGGCCAGCGTGTTTGGCGGCTGGTACCCCTCCGGCGGTATCAATCTGGGCCCGGCGCTGACCTTCGGCTACGTGGCCGGGCGGCATATTGCCGGGGCTCACGCACCGCAATGAGGCGGGTCTGTACGCTACCGAACAGACCGGCACGGCCTGGCCGGCGCACACTGCCCACCTGACCGGCCAGCTCACGGCACCCGACTCACCATGGACAACCCTTGGCTTAGCGCACTCACCTACGTGCAACGCCTGGCCAACCGTGCCCGGCGCTGGCGTGCGCCGCGCCACACGTTCACCTACGAAAGCCTGCTGCGCTCGGAGCTCTACAGCGCCCAGCAACTGGCCGACCATGGCAACTGGCTGGCCAGCCAGCACCGTTTGAGCAAACTGCCGGCCGACGACTCGCTGCTCGAACGCCTGGCCGACAACGAACGCATGCTCTACGCCAGCTGTTCGGCCCTCGCCAGCGCGCTGCCCGACGCGCGCCCGACCTTGCCTGCAGCGCAGTGGCTGCTCGACAACTTCTACCTGGTCGAAAGCCATATCCGCATTGCCAAACGCCACCTGCCGGCCGACTACAGCCTGCAACTGCCACGCCTGGACACCGGCGCTTCGAGCGGCTTGCCGCGGGTCTATGACATTGCCCTGGAAACCATCTGCCACGGTGATGGCCGGGTCGATGCCGAGAGCCTGAGCCATTTCGTCGAGGCGTATCAGCACACCGCCACGCTGACCCTCGGCGAGCTGTGGGCGATCCCGATCATGCTCAGGCTGGCGCTGATCGAAAACCTGCGCCGCGTCGCCGCCCGGGTCATGGCCAGCCTGGCAGACCGCGACCTGGCCAATGACTGGGCCGACAAGCTTGGCGAAACCGCCGAACGCGATGCCAAGAGCGTGGTGCTGGTGGTGGCCGACATGGCCCGCTCGGACCCACCCATGACCACCGCCTTCGTCGCCGAACTGGCCAGGCGACTACAGGGCCACAGCAGCACGCTCACCCAGCCGCTGGCCTGGATCGAGCAGTTGCTCAGCGAGTCGTCCTTGAGTATCGAGCGCCATGTGCAGCTCGATGCGCAACAGCAGGCCATCGACCAGGTGTCGATCAGCAACAGCATCGGCAGCCTGCGCCTGCTGTCGACCATTGACTGGCGGCTGTTCGTCGAACACCTGAGCCACGTCGAACACATCCTCGGCGAAGACCCGGCGGCAGTGTATGCCGCCATGGACTTCGCCAGCCGCGATCACTATCGGCACATCGTCGAACAGCTGGCACGGCATAGCGCCTTCAGTGAAGAACAGGTGGCGCGCACGGCGATCGAGCTGGCGCAGGCCGCACACGCACAACCACGCGAGCAGGCAGCGCATGTCGGTTATTACCTGGCTGGCGATGGCTTGCTGCTGCTCGAACGGCAGCTGGCTGCGCGGGTGGCACTTGCCGAGCGCTGGCAGCGCCTGTTGCACCGGGCGCCGCTGGCCTTCTACCTGGTGCCGGCGGCGCTGCTGTCGTGCCTGCTGGCCTGGGGCTTCGTGGCTGGCATTGCCGCCGAAGGCTGGCCCACCTGGGTGGCAGCGGCCATGGCGTTGCCGGTGCTGCTGACCACCAGCCGGCTCGCCCTCGGCCTGGTCAACTGGCTGGTGACGCTGACCGTGAAGCCTGCGTTCCTGCCCCGGCTGGACTACACCGAAGGGATTCCCGTCGAGGCCCGTACCCTGGTCGTGGTGCCCAGCATGCTGGGCGCTGCCGGCGACGTCGAGGAACTGCTCGAAGGCCTAGAGGTGCGCTTTCTGGCCAACCGTGACGAGCACCTGCATTTCGCCCTGTTGACTGACTTCATGGATGCCCCCGAGCAGACCCGGCCCGACGACATGGCCCTGCTCGACCTTGCCAGCGACGGTATTCGCGCGTTGAATGCGAAGTACCCGAGCGGCGCCGAGCGCTTCTTCCTGCTGCATCGCCCCAGGGAGTGGAACGCCACCGAGCGCTGCTGGATGGGCCGTGAGCGCAAGCGCGGCAAGCTGGCTGAGCTCAATGCCCTGCTGCGTGGGCGCGGCGCCGAGCGTTTCATGCGCATCGTCGGCGACCTGCGCGCGCTGGACCGGGTGCGCTATGTCATCACCCTGGACACCGACACCCAATTGCCGCGCGATGTGGCGCAGCAGTTCGTCGGCGCCATGCAGCACCCGCTGAACCGCGCACGTTTCGATGCCACGAGCGGTCGCCTGCAGTCAGGCTACGCGATCCTGCAACCACGGGTGGGCATCAGCCTGCCCAGCGTGTCGCGCTCAACCTACGCGCGGCTGTTCGGCAGCGATGCCGGGGTCGACCCCTACACCCTGGCCGTGTCGGATGTGTACCAGGACCTGTTCCTCAGTGGCTCGTTCATTGGCAAAGGCATCTACGCAGTGGATGCCTTCGAACGCGCACTGGAGGGGCGCTTTGCCGACAACTGTGTACTGAGCCACGACTTGATCGAGGGCTGCTACGCCCATGCCGGCCTGCTCAGTGACGTGCAATTGTTCGAGGCCTACCCGGCACGCTACAGCGCCGATGTGAAGCGCCGCCACCGCTGGATACGGGGTGATTGGCAACTGCTGCCCTGGCTGCTGCCGTGGTCGCGCACCGGGCTGCAAGGCCAGGCGCAAAGCGGGCTGAGCGCGCTGTCGCGATGGAAGATTGTCGACAATCTGCGCCGCAGCCTTGAGCCGGCCGCCCTGCTGAGCGCGCTGCTGTGGGGCTGGCTGGCCAGCGCCTCGCCGCTGCTGTGGACGCTCGCGCTGCTGGGCCTGCTACTGACCCGCCCTGTGCTCGATTCGCTGCTCGAGCTGCTACGCAAGACCATCGATGTGCCGCTGGCCGAACACCTGCTGGCGGCTCTGCACACCTCAAGCATCTATTTCGTGCGGGCTGGGTTGTCGCTGGCCTGGTTGCCGTTCGAGACCCTCTACAGCCTGGATGCGATTTGCCGCACGCTGTGGCGCCTGGCCGTGAGCAAACGCCGGCTGCTGCAATGGAACCCCTCGCGGGATGACGAACGCACCAGTGCCGATACCCTGCAAGCGTTCTATCGCGAACAATGGGTACAACCCGGGCTGGTGCTGTTGCTGGTGGGAGCATTGGCGATGCGCCCGAGTGTGCTGTTGCTGGCCGCCCCCATCCTTGCCCTGTGGCTGCTTGGCCCGGCCCTGGCCTGGTGGCTCAGCCGCACGCGGGGGCGCAGCGCGTTCGCGCCGCAGGCACAGGAGCTGCGGTTTCTGCATCGGCTGGCCCGGCGCAACTGGGCGTTCTTCGACCGGCATGTCGGGCCTGATGAAAACTGGCTGCCACCTGACAACCTGCAAGAGCCGCCTTTCCCCAGCATCGCCCACCGCACGTCGCCGACCAACATCGGCATGACCCTGCTTTCGCACCTGGCAGCCCATGATTTCGGCTACCTGACTGCCGCCCGACTGTTCCAGCGCCTGACCCAGATGCTCGACAGCATGGGCCAGCTGGAGCGCTACAAGGGGCACTTCTACAACTGGTACGACACCCAGACCCGAACACCATTGCACCCGCTCTACATCTCTGCGGTGGACAGCGGCAACCTGGCCGCCCTGCTGCTGACGCTGCGGCCAGGGCTGCTGGCGATGGCCGATACCCCTGTGCTGGACCGCCGCCTGAGCCAGGGCCTGCTGGACACGCTGGACATCCTGCGCGAAGCGTTCACCACCGCGGGCCGTGCCGACGAGCCGCTCCAGGCCCTGGGCAAACAGCTCTGGCAAGCCCATGAACAGCCAGGCCCGCTGCCCGCCTCGCTGCTGGAACAGCTCGCCGAGCAGCTACAGGGGCTGATCCAGCAGTACGCGCCACGCGCGGGCGAGGCCGACGACTGCCTGTTCTGGTTGCAGGCGATGCACCAGCAATGCCTGGACCTGGGCGGCGAAGTGCAGGCCTTCCAGTTGCCACCTGGCAACGACGACCCCACGCTTCAGGCGCCATTGAGCTGGCGCCAGCTGGCCGAACTGCTGCCAGAGCAGTGGCCTGCCGCCGAACGTCCGGCCGTGGCCGACATACGCACGCTGGCCCGCCAGCGCATCGCCCAGTCGCAAAGCCTGGCGCTGCGCATCGCCGCCATGGCCGACATGGACTTCACCTTCCTCTACGACAACCAGCGTGACCTGTTCGCCATCGGTTACAACGCCGATGAACATCGCCTCGATTCAGCCTTCTATGACTTGCTGGCATCGGAGATGCGCCTGACCAACTTCGTGGTCATCGCCCAGGGCCAGGTGCCCCAGGCCAGCTGGTTCGCCCTGGGCCGGCTGCTGACCAGCAATGCCGGGGTGCCGGTGCTGTTGTCCTGGTCGGGTTCGATGTTCGAATACCTGATGCCGCTGCTGGTGATGCCGAGCTACGAAGGCACCCTGCTCGACCAGACCTGCCAGGCCGCCGTCGAGCGGCAGATCGACCACGGCAACGTGCTGGGCATCCCCTGGGGCGTTTCAGAGTCGGCCTACAACGCCCTGGACGCTCACCTGAACTACCAATACCGGGCGTTTGGCGTACCGGGCCTGGGCCTCAAGCGCGGCCTGGGTGAAGAACGGGTGGTCGCCCCCTACGCCAGTGCACTCGCCCTGCTGGTGGCGCCAGGCGCCGCCTGCCGAAACCTGCAACGCCTGTGCACGCTGGGGCTGGCCGGCCGCTTCGGGTTGTACGAGGCCATTGACTACAGCGAGTCACGGCTGCCCCCCGGCCAGCAGGCCGTGGTGATCCGCTCGTTCATGGCCCACCATCAGGGCATGAGCTTGCTGGCCCTGACCTCCCTGCTGCTGGACAAACCCATGCAACGGCGCTTCGCCTCAGACCCGCAATTTCAGGCGAGCATGCTGCTGTTACAGGAGCGCGTACCGAAAACGGCCGCGCCCTACCTGCACACCCTGCAGGCCCCGGCTGTGGACGCTGCGGGCCAATCCGGCGAGACACGCTTGCGGGTGTTCAGCGAGCCGAATCGGCGCCACCCCGCCGTGCAGTTGCTGTCCAACGGCCGCTACCACGTCATGGTCAACCATGTCGGCAGTGGCTACAGCAAGCGCGACGCGATGGCGCTGACACGGTGGCGCGAGGACGCCAGCTGCGACGCCCTGGGCAGCTTCTGTTACCTGCGTGACGTCGCCAGCGCAGCGTTCTGGTCAACCACCTACCAACCGACGCGGCATCGCGGCAAGAACCAGGAGGCGATCTTCAGTGATGGCCGCGCCGAGTTCCGCATCCGTGAAGGCGACTTCGACTGCCACACCGAAATAGCCGTTTCCCCCGAGGACGACATCGAACTGCGGCGCCTGCACCTGACCAACCATGGTGACCAACAGCGCACCCTGGAGCTGACCAGCTACGCCGAGGTGGTGCTGGCACCCGCCCTTGCCGATGCGTTGCACCCGGCGTTCAGCAAGCTGTTCGTGCAGACCGAACTGGTCCGCCCGCTGCAGGCCATCATCTGTTCCAGGCGGCCGCGCTCGCAGCAGGACGCCGTGCCGTGGATGTGCCATGTGCTCGCGGTGCATGGCGCCGACATCGATGCCGTGTCCTACGAAACCGACCGCGCCCGCTTCATAGGGCGCGGCCGCACGCTGGCCGCCCCGGCGGCTCTGGACGCGCAGACAGAGGCCTTGTCCGACACCGCCGGGGCGGTGCTTGACCCGATCGTGGCGATCCGCTGCCGTATCAGCCTGGCACCCGGCCAGAACGCCACGGTCGACCTGGTCACAGGGGTGTCCGACAGCCGCGACGCCTGCCTGCAGCAGATCGCCAAGTACCGCGACCGGCACCTGGCCGACCGGGTGTTCGACCTCGCCTGGCCACACAGCCAGGTGCAGTTGCGCCAGCTCAACGGCTCGCTCAACGATGCCAGGCTGTTCGAGCAGATGGCCGCTTCGGTGATCTACCCCAACGCGGCGCTACGGCCCCGCGGCGTCCCGCTGGCCGACAACCGGCGCAGCCAGTCAGGCCTGTGGGGCCAAGGGCTGTCGGGGGACCTGCCAATCGTGCTGGTGCAGATCAGCGACCCGGCCAACATCAACCTGGTCAAGCAGATGGTGCTTGCCCATGCCTATTGGCGACAGAAGGGCCTGGCGCTGGACCTGGTGATCTGGAACGAAGACCAGGCCGGTTACCGCCAGCAATTGCAGGATCTGATCATGGGCATCGTCACCTCCGGCAGCGAGGCGGCGCTGCTCGACCGGCCCGGGGGCATCTTTGTGCGCCCCGCACAGCAGCTGTCGGCAGAGGACCGCACCCTGACCCTTTCGGTAGCGCGGCTGGTGCTCAGCGACAGCCTTGGCACCCTCGCCGAACAACTGCACCACCGCCGCACACCGCCCGCACCCGCCGCGTTCGAGCCAGCCCCGGCAGCCCCGCAGGCGAAAGCCGATGGCCCTGCGCCGGCCCCCGCACCCGCGCTGATGCTTGCCAACCGCTACGGGGGGTACAGCAGCGACGGCCAGGAATACGTCATCCACCACGACCAGGCTCAGCCACCCCCGGCGCCCTGGGCCAATATCCTTGCCAACCCGCAGTTTGGCAGCGTGCTGTCGGAGGCCGGCAGTGCCTATACCTGGTACGAGAACGCGCACGAGTACCGGCTGACACCCTGGCACAACGACCCAGTCTGCGACCCCAGTGGCGAAACCCTCTACCTGCGTGACGAGGACAGCGGCCAGTACTGGTCACCCACGCCGATGCCGTGCCCCGGCCCTGGCCGCTATCGCACCCGCCATGGCTTTGGCTACAGCGTCTTCGAATACACCGACGACGGCCTGGACAGTGAGTTATGGGTACATGTCGCGCTGGATGCACCAATCAAGTTCAGCCGGCTCAAGCTGCACAACCGCTCGGCGCAGGCGCGGCGGTTGTCACTGACCTGCTACGTCGAGTGGGTGCTGGGCGATCTGCGCAGCAAGTCGGCCCTGCATGTAGTCAGCGAGATCGACCCGGTCAGCGGCGCCTTGTTTGCCCGCAATAGCTATGCCGAGGGGTTTTCCAGGCATGTGGGGTTTGTCGATTGCGACCTGCCCTTTTACGGCATTACCTGCGACCGCAGCGAGTTCCTTGGGCGCAATGGCGATTGCCAGGCGCCGGCCGGCATGCACCAGGCACGGTTGTCGGGGCGCACGGGCGCGAGGCTGGACCCGTGCGCGGCGGTGCAGGTCAACGTGCTGCTGCAGCCTGGCGAACGCCGAGAGGTGGTGTTTCGCCTGGGTGCCGGGCCCAACGCCGAAGCCGCCAGCCGCTGTGTACAGCAATACCGCGGGCTGCGCGCGGCCATGGATGCGCTGGAGAAAGTGCGTGCCTACTGGCGCCAGACCTTGGGCAGCGTGCAGATCGAAACCCCGGAGCCGTCGCTGGACGTGCTGGCCAACGGCTGGTTGCTGTACCAGGTGATTGCCTGCCGCTTCTGGGCGCGCAGCGGTTACTACCAGTCTGGCGGTGCCATTGGCTTTCGCGATCAGTTGCAAGACAGCATGGCCATGCTCCACGCCGCCCCGGCCCTGGCGCGCCAGCACCTGCTCGACTGCGCCGGTCACCAGTATGCCGAAGGCGATGTGCAGCACTGGTGGCACCCCCCCCTGCAACGGGGTGTACGCACCCGCTGCTCGGATGACCTGCTGTGGCTGCCACTGGCAACCAGCCGCTACGTGGCGCTGACCGGTGACCGCTCGGTGCTCGACGAGCCGGTCGGCTACCTGGAGGGGCGTGCGCTGAACGCGGGTGAAGAGTCCTATTACGACTTGCCCACCCAGGCGAATCTGGTCGAGAGCCTGTACCAGCATTGCCAGCGCGCCCTCGGGCATGCCCTGCAGTATGGCGCCCACGGCCTGCCGTTGATGGGCAGCGGGGACTGGAATGACGGCATGAACCGCGTCGGTGAACAAGGCCTGGGCGAAAGCGTGTGGCTGGGGTTCTTCGGCCACGAGGTGTTGCGGGCATTCGCCAGCGTTGCCCTGCGCCACGGCGACAGCGCCTTCGCCCTGCAGTGCAGCCGGCAGGCCGCCACCCTGGCCGAGCACCTGGAGCAGCATGCCTGGGACGGTGACTGGTACCGCCGCGCCTGGTTCGACAACGGCCAGCTACTCGGCTCGGCAAGCAACCAGGAATGCCGCATCGACTCCGTGGCGCAGAGCTGGGCGGTGCTTTCCGGGGTTGCCCCGCCGGCACGCGCGCAGGCCGCCATGGCGGCGCTGGACAAGCACCTGGTGCGCCGCGACATCGGTATTGTCACACTGCTCGACCCACCCTTCGACCACGGCGACCTGGACCCCGGCTACATCAAGGGCTACCTGCCCGGCGTGCGCGAAAATGGCGGCCAGTACACCCACGCGGCCATCTGGGCGAGCATGGCCTATGCCCGCCTGGGCGATGCCGCCAAGGCCTGGGAACTGCTGCGCTTGATCAACCCGGTGCGCCAGGGTGCTAGCGGGCTGATCGAAACCTACAAGGTCGAACCCTATGTGATGGCCGCCGATGTCTATGCCGTCGCCCCCCATGCAGGGCGCGGTGGCTGGAGCTGGTACACAGGCTCGGCGGGCTGGATGTACCGGCTGATCGTGGAAAGCCTGCTGGGCCTGCAACGCTGCGGTGACACCCTACGGATCGAGCCGCTGCTGCCGGCGGACTGGCCAGGTGTAACCCTGCACTACCGTTTTGGCAGCACCCCGTACCGCATAGAAGTGCGCAACGGCGCTGACACCGAACTGACCCTGACCCTCGACGGCCAGCAACTGGCCCAAGCGGTGCTGCCACTCAAGGATGATGGCGTGTTGCACCAGGTGATCGCCGAGTACCAGCCGTCAGCCTTGCCCACCCATTGAGGCCTGCCGCACGGCAGCACCTGCGCGCTGGGCTAACCTTGTTGCTTCAGCCGCAGCCCTCGACGGTGCCAAGCAATGCCCCCTACGTCCAGCCCCCTGCACAATCACTTGTTGGCCGCGCTTTCGGCAGAAACGTTCGGCCGCCTGCAACCGCACCTGGAACGCAGCAACCTGCCGCTCGGCAAGGCGCTCTACGAGTCCGGCGACACCCTGCGCCATGTCTACTTCCCAACCGATGCAATCGTCTCGCTGCTGTATGTGATGGAGAACGGCGCCTCAGCGGAAATCTCGGTGGTGGGCAATGAAGGGCTGGTCGGCATCGCCGTGTTCATGGGCGGCGAGAGCACCCCCAGCCGGGCGATCGTGCAAAGCGCTGGGCATGCCTACCGCCTGCCCGGGCAGCGCCTGAAGGACGAGTTCAACCGTCATGGCGAGCTGATGATGCTGATGCTGCGCTACACCCAGGCGCTGATTACCCAGATGGCGCAGACGGCGGTGTGCAACCGGCATCACTCCATCGACCAGCAACTGTGCCGTTGGCTGCTGCTATCGCTGGATCGGCTGCCGGGTGACCGGCTGTGCATGACCCAGGAGCTGATCGCCAACATGCTGGGCGTACGTCGCGAGGGGGTGACCGATGCCGCTGGCAAACTCCAGCGGCTGGGGGTGATCGAATACAATCGAGGGCACATCAGGGTGCTCGACAGGGCGCACCTGGAACAGCTCAGCTGCGAATGCTACGCCGTGGTCAGGAAGGAGACCGAGCGCCTGCTCCCCTATCTGCCACAAGCACGCCCCACCGTTTAGCTAAGGGTCACGGATAACAGGCCTAGCGCCCAATGCTGTCCACTCAAGATCGCCAACGCCGCTCTGCGGCCCTTTCGCGGCACAAGGCCGCTCCTACAGTGTCCGCGTGAGGCCTGTACATGTTGGCTTGCGCGGTCGTTGTAGGAGCGGCCTTGTGCCGCGATGGGCTGCGAAGCAGCCCTAAGTGAGCAGCATTAGCCTATGGCCTTATCTTCTGCTGTGGCTGATAGCTGTAGCGTTCAGCCGCCGAGGCTCTGGAGGGGTCGGGACGACCTGAACCTTTTTCGCTTTCCCTGGGCGACTCGTCGAGGTAGTCATCGCGATCTTCGGGTCGAGAACGCTTGACGTCCTCGCTATCGTCTTCATCTTTCCCGGTTGGCCAGTCTTCGTCTTGCCCAGGTTCGACACCCGTGGCATCGACATCTGTGAAGCGCTTGCCAGTGGTCATACGCACCTCTCAATGCTCAGAAGTCCTGAGCTAAGACGAGTGTGCGCCTTCCAGGCTCAGCGCAGTTTTATATCGGACCAGTTGCCGTCGCGGCATTTGTCGCGCGCGCGTGTTGCAGGGCCGCCAGGCATGTATATATGATAAGCATTATCGTTTGCAGTAATGACTCACCTGGCGGCCGCACACCATGCTCCCTTCCTCTGATCCCCTTTTGTGCGATGTCGCGCTGCTCTACCGCCAGCAGCACAGCTGGTTGACGCGCTGGCTCAGGCAGCGCCTGAATTGCTCGCAAAGCGCAGCGGACCTGGCCCAAGACACCTTCATCCGGCTGTTGAACAAGGAGCAGGTGCCGCAACTGCATGCGCCGCGTACCTTTCTGGCCAAGGTGGCGCAAAGCGTGTTGTGCAACCACTACCGGCGGCAAAAGCTCGAACGCGCCTACCTTGAGGCGCTGGCGATGCTGCCTGAGCCGGTGGTGCCAAGCCTGGAGACCCAGGCGATCCTGCTGGAAACCCTGATCGCCCTCGACGCGGCCCTCGATGGCCTGGAGCGCCCGGTGCGCGAGGCGTTCCTGTTGTCGCAGGTGGATGGCCTGGGGCACGCCGAAATCGCGCAACGGCTGGCCGTGTCGGTCACCACGGTCAAGCGCTACATCATCAAGGCAGGTGCACTGTGCATCATGCTCGACCACAGCCTGGACCTGCCATGAACGGCCAGGGCGCAACGTCGATCCCGGGCGAGGTGGCCGAGCAGGCCATGCACTGGCACCTCGAACTGCAAGAGCCGGCCGTCAGTGCCGCCACCCTGGCCGCCTGCATGAGCTGGCGCCAGGCGCACCCGCTACATGAACATGCCTGGTAACGGACCCAAGTGTTTGCCCAACGCCTGCGCGAAATGCGCAGCCCGGGCCAGCGCCCCTTGGCCCATGCGGCGCTGCGGCCGCAGCAGTCGCGGCGCACTGCGCTCAAGCAATTGTCGCTGCTGATGGCCGCAGGCGCAGGGGCCTGGTACTTGAAGGACGCCGCGCTGGTACAAGACTGGCGCGCTGATTACCACAGCCGCATCGGCGAGCAGCGGCGCCTGACCCTGGCCGATGGCACCCAGGTACAGCTGAACACCGACAGCGCCCTCAATGTGGCATTCGACCAGCAGGCACGCCGCCTGAGGCTGCTGCGCGGCGAGATGCTGATCACCCGCCCCGCCCTCGCCGATAGCCGCCCACTGTGGGTAGACACCGAGCACGGCCGCCTTGAGTCGACGCTGGCGCAGTTCAATGTGCGGCTGCACGGCCAACACACCCAGGCCACCGTGTATCAGGGCAGCGTGGCGCTGCAACCAGCCCTGCATGCCTACCCGCCCATCCTGCTGGGCGCCGGTGAACAGGCCAGTTTCAACCAGCAGGGCTTGCTGGCGCGGCAGGCCGTGGCCGCTGTCGCCCCCGCCTGGAGCCAAGGCATGCTGGTTGCTCAAGGCCAGCCCCTGGCTGCGTTTATCGAAGACCTGGCCCGCTATCGCCGCGGACACCTGGCCTGCGACCCGGCCTTGGCCGGCCTGCGTGTATCCGGCACGTTCCCGCTGGAAAACACCGACAAGATCATTGCTGCCGTGGCAGAAACCTTGCAGTTGGAGGTGCAGCATTTCACCCGCTACTGGGTGACATTGAAGCCGCGCATGGCCTGACGCAAAAAAAGTTGCGCAGGGGTGGTCCGATTTCGCGCCTCACGAGACTTAACCCTCAGCACTTCAAATCAATGGGGGAACACTTGTGAATCACACCGCACGCAAACGTCAGGGCTGGCAACGCTCAGTCTCGCAGAAACTCGCCGGCGCCGTGGTCCAGGGCATCGCTTGCATGGGCGCAAGCGCCCCGCTGCTGCTGATGCCCGCCTGGGCCACGGCCGCCGCACAGGCGCAGGCAGACTTCGACATCCCCGCAGGCCCCCTGGCGCCGGCATTGGCCCACTTCGGCCAGAGTGCGCACATTCTGCTGTCCTACCCCACCGCATTGACCGAGGGCCGCAGCACTTCCGGGCTTGCTGGCCGCTTCGACATCGACCAGGGCCTGGCGATACTGCTCGCCGGCACAGGGCTTGAAGCCAGCCGCGGCGCCAACGGCAGCTATTCGCTGCAAGCCAGTGCCAGCACAGGCGCCCTGGAGCTGAGCGCGGTGTCCATTTCTGGCAAGGCGCCAGGCTCGACCACAGAAGGCACCGGGCTCTACACCACCTACTCGTCGAGCAGCTCGACGCGCCTCAACCTCACCCCACGCGAGACGCCACAATCGCTGACGGTGATGACCCGCCAGCGTCTGGACGACCAACGCCTGACCAACCTCACCGACGCACTGGAAGCCACCCCAGGCATCACCGTGGTGCGCGATGGCCTTGGCTCGGAAAGCGACTCGTACTGGTCGCGCGGCTTTGCCATTCAGAACTACGAGGTCGACGGTGTTCCGACCAGCACCCGCCTGGACAACTACTCGCAAAGCATGGCGATGTTCGACCGTGTCGAAATCGTGCGCGGCGCCACCGGCCTGATCAGCGGCATGGGCAACCCTTCGGCGACGATCAACCTCATCCGTAAACGCCCGACTGCCGAGGCCCAGGCCAGCATCACCGGCGAGGCCGGTAACTGGGACCGCTACGGCACAGGTTTCGACGTGTCCGGGCCGCTGACCGAAACCGGCAACATTCGCGGGCGCTTCGTCGCCGACTACAAAACCGAAAAAGCCTGGATCGACCGCTACAACCAGCAGTCGCAGCTGATGTATGGCATTACCGAATTCGACCTCAGCGAAGACACCTTGCTGACGGTGGGCTTCAGCTACCTGCGCAGCGACATCGACTCGCCCCTGCGCTCCGGCCTGCCCACACGCTTCTCGACCGGTGAGCGCACCAACCTCAAACGTTCGCTCAACGCCGCGCCGGACTGGTCCTACAACGACCACGAGCAAACCAGCTTCTTCACCTCTATCGAACAGCAACTGGGCAACGGCTGGAGCGGCAAGATCGAGCTCACCCATGCCGAGAACAAGTTCGACGAGCTGTTCAACTTTGCCATGGGTGAGCTGAACCCGGATGGCAGCGGCCTGTCGCAGTTGCCGGTGCGCTTCTCGGGCACGCCGCGCCAGGACAACCTCGACCTGTACGCTACCGGGCCGTTCAGCCTGTTCGGCCGCGAGCATGAACTGATCACCGGCATGACCCTGTCCCAGTACCGGGAAAACACCCCGAGCTGGGGCGGCTGGCGCTATGACTACGCAGGCTCGCCCGCTGGGGCCATCGACAACCTGTTCAACTGGGACGGCAAGTCGGCCAAGCCGGCCTTCGTCGAAAGTGGCAAGTCGTCGATCGACGAAGACCAGTATGCGGCGTACCTGACCTCGCGTTTCAGCGTCACCGACGACCTCAGCCTGATCCTCGGCAGCCGCCTGATCAACTGGAAACGCGACACCTCGGACCGGCCTTATGGCGGCGAGGAAACCGAAGTGAATCGCGAGGAAAACGGCGTCTTCATCCCCTATGCCGGCGTGGTCTACGACCTGGACGACACCTGGTCGCTGTACGCCAGCTACACCAAGATCTTCAACCCGCAAGGGTCGTGGGTCACCGACGAGAGCAACAAACCGCTCGACCCCATGGAAGGCGTAGGCTACGAGCTCGGCATCAAGGGCACTCACCTGGATGGCAAGCTCAACTCCAGCCTCGCGGTGTTCAAGCTGGAGCAGGACAACCTGGCCATCTGGCAACACGACAACGTCTACAGCGCCGAACAGGACACCACCTCCAAGGGCATCGAGCTGGAGCTGAACGGGGAACTGGCCGAAGGCTGGCAAGCGTCGGCCGGTTACGCCTACTCGGTCACCACCGATGCCGACGACCAGCGCATCAACACCAACCTGCCGCGCAACAGCTTCAAGACCTTCACCAGCTACCGGCTGCATGGGCCGCTGGACAAGATCACCATCGGCGGTGGGGTGAACTGGCAGAGCAAGGTCGGCGCCGACCTGCATACCTTCAGCCAGGGCAGCTACGCGGTCACCAACCTGATGGCGCGCTACGACATCAACCAGCACTTGAGTGCGTCGGTGAACCTGAACAACGTGTTCGATCGCGAGTACTACAGCCAATCGGGCTTGTACGGGGTTTATGGTACGCCGCGCAATGTGATGACCAGCTTCAAGTACAGCTTCTGAACCCAGTGAAGCCGGGGCGCAAAAGCGCCCCCGGCTTCAGCTAGTCCGCAATCACTACCACCTCTTTCAAGCGCTCGCTCGCCGGCGCCGGGCGCCCGTACAGATACCCCTGAAAATGCGAGCAGCCCTCCGCTGCCAGCCGCCGCATCTGCTCTTCCGACTCCACGCCCTCGGCCGTGGTCTTGATCATCAAGCTGTTGGACAAATCGGTAATGGCCCGAATGATCGACATCGCCTCTCGGCTGTCGCACATGTCGTGCACGAACGACTTGTCGATCTTGATCCGGTCGAACGGGAACGAGCGCAGATACCCCAGCGACGAATAACCAGTGCCGAAGTCATCCAGCGAAATGGAAACGCCCAGGTCTTTCAGTGCCCGCAGGGTGCGCACATTTTCTTCACTGTTGCCCAGCAACACCGACTCGGTGATCTCCAGCTCCAGGCGCCGCGCCGGCAACCCCGAGTCGGCCAGGGCCAAGGCCACGGTGTGGACCAGGTTGGCATTCTTGAACTGCACCGGTGACAGGTTGACCGACACCGTCTGCTCGCTGTCCCAGCTGGCCGCCTCCTGGCAGGCCAGGTTCAACGCGCGGATGCCCAGTTCATGGATCAGCCCGGTCTCTTCGGCGATGGGGATGAAGTCCATGGGCATGACCATGCCGCGGGTCGGGTGCTCCCAGCGCAGCAGCGCCTCGTAGCCCGTCACGCTGCTGGTCTGCTGGTCGACCACTGGCTGGTAATGCAGCTCCAGTTGGCCCAGGTGCAACGCCGTGCGCAGGTCGGTTTCGACCAGGCGGCGCTGGCGGGCGGCGACGTCCAGCTCGACGTTGAAGCACTCGTAGCGGTTGCGGCCATTGCGCTTGGCCTCGTACAAGGCCATGTCGGCATAGCCGAGCAGTTGCTCCGCCTGGTCGTTGTCGTCCGGGGCGATGGCCACACCGATACTCACACCCACGGTGAACTGGTGCCCCTCGATCTGAAACGGCGGGCAGATCGCGTTGATGAGGCGCTGGGCGGTGTTGCACGCGGCATCGCGGCCATCCAGGCCGGTGAGCACCACGGCAAACTCGTCGCCGCCCAGGCGGGCCAGGGTGTCGTGCTCGCGCAGTTCGCGCCGCAGGCGCTTGCCCAGGGCACGCAGTAGCTTGTCGCCGAACGCATGGCCGAGTGAATCGTTGATGTTCTTGAAGTTGTCCAGGTCCAGGCACAGGGCTGCGGTCAGCTTGGCATTCTCGTCACCGCGCACCAAGGCTTGGCGCAGGCGCTCATGGAACAGCGTGCGGTTGGGCAACCCGGTGAGGGCGTCGTGGTGTGCCATATGGTGGATCTGCGCATGGGCGGCCAACTCTTCGGTGGCATCTTCGGCCACGAACAGCACGTAGTCGGCCTGGCCCTCGCGGTTCTGGCTGAGCAGCGTACGGCTGCGCAGGGTGCGTGGGCCACGCAGGGTGTCGACCCGGGTCTCGGCGGCGTAACCTTTGCTGCTGCGCGCGCCACGGGCGAGCTGCTGCTCCAGGTACTCGGCAGCGGCCGGCGCCAGGCTGTCGGCGGGCCGTTGCCCGATCATGCGCGTGCCTGGCCCACCGAACAGGCGCTCGGCCTGCTGGTTGGCCAACAGGATGCGTTGGCTCTCCAGGTCCTGCACGATGACACTGGCGGGAATGTTGGCAATCACCGAGTCGAGAAACTGCGACAGCTTGGCCATTTCCTGGCTGTACTGCTCGGCCAGTTCCTTGGCCTTGAGCAGTTCCAGCTCCTGGTGGTGGCGTTCGGAGATGTCACGGGTGACCTTGGCAAACCCCACCAGGCGGCCGTCATCGTCGTGCACCGCGTCAATCACTACATGCGCATGGAACGCCGAGCCATCTTTGCGCAGGCGCGAGCCGACCTCTTCGAAACGCCCTGTGCATCGCGCCTGTTCAAGGTTGTATTCGGGCAGCCCGGCAGCCCGTTCGGCATCGTTGTAGAACACCGAATAGTGCTGGCCGACGATCTCGTCGGCATGGTACCCCTTGGCCCGCTGGGCGCCGGGGTTCCAGTTGGCGACGATGCCTTCGGGGGTGAGCAGGTAGATGGCATAGTCCACCACGCTCTGGATCAAAAACCGGTACATGATGTCGGGGCTTGCGACTAGCGGCATGAAATTAACCTGAACCTTCGACGGGTACGAAAAGGAACCCCGGCAGTTGCGCGGTGGGGTCTTGTACAGAGGTAGTGGCATTATGCCGCCAACCTGGATTTTGTGAAGTGGTTCACAAAATTTTGCTGCACGGTTCTTTGGTGTTTGAAGGTTTGGAGGCGGCTAGGTGCTTGTCTTGGGTTTGGAGGTGGTGCATAGATCGAGCGCCGCGGGGGCGGCGCTCCATATCCGCCCCACCTCCAAACCCAAGACAAGCACCTAGCCGCCTCCCCTCTATCTCCCGACGAACAAACCGCAATCATCCCTGACCATTGATCAATACCTGATCATCACCGACTTGAGCTCGGTGTAATCCTCGATGAACGCACTGCCAAACTCGCGCCCGACCCCCGATGCTTTGGTCCCACCAAACGGCACCGCAGGGTCGAGGAAGGTGTGCATGTTGACCCAGACCGTGCCCGCCTCGATCTGCGGAATCAACCGCAGCGCCTTGGACAGGTCATTGGTCCACAAGCTCGCGGTCAAGCCATAGGGGCTGTCGTTCATCAACGCCAGCAGCTGCTCCTCGTCATCGAACGGCAGCACACAGACGATCGGGCCGAAGGTTTCCTCGCGCAGCAACGGGTCGTTGGCATCGTTCGCCAGCACCACCGTGGGCTCGACGAAATAGCCCGGCCGATCGAGCGCCCTCGCCCCGCAGATCACCGTATTGCTGGCACGCGCACGCGCGAAGAAGCCAAGAATCTTCTCAAAGTGCGCAGCATTGGCCAGGGGGCCGAACTGGGCCTCGGGGTCCAGTGCCGAACCTATCTTCAACTGCCCCAGTGCCTCCCCCAGCTTGCGGGTGAAGGCCTCGACCTTGCTGCGGTGCACATACACCCGCTCCGGTGACGCACACACCTGGCCCTGGTGCACAAAGGCCGTTTGCAGGATGCCCGCCACAGCGCTGTCCACATCCACATCGGCCAACAACGCTGCCGGGTTCTTGCCGCCCAGCTCCAGCGTGGCGCGGGTCAGGTTGGCCGCCATTGCGGCCTTGCCCACGGCGATACCGGTCGGCACCGACCCGGTGAATGCCACCTTGGCCACCTGCGGATGCTCGATCAACCACTGGCCCGCCTGCCCGCGCCCGTTGACCACGTTGAGCGCACCCGCCGGCACCCCCGCTTCCACCGCTAGCTCAGCGATGCGTAGCAGCGTCAGCGGCGTGAATTCGCTGGGCTTGACCACAATGGTGCAACCGGTCACCAGGGCCGAGGCGATTTTCCAGATGCCGATCATCACCGAAAAATTCCACGGCACGATGCCTGCCACCACACCCACCGGCTCGCGCAAGGTGAAGGCGGTATAGCGCTCGCCGCCGAATGACGGCAGCGACGGGGTCATGGTCTGGCCGGTGATCTTGCTTGCCCAACCCGCGAAGTAACGCAGGAAGACTACACTTTGGGCGATCTCCAACCCGCGCGAGAGGTTGATCGACTTGCCCGAGCACAGGGTCTCCAGCTGTGCCAGCTCCTCGGTATTGGCCTCGATCAGGTCGGCCAGGCGGTTGAGCACCACGCCTTTCTGATAGGGCGAAACCTGCGCCCAACTGCCCTTGAAGGCTTGCCGAGCGCTGAGCACCGCACGCGCCACTTCCGCCTCGCTGGCCTCGGCGACACGGCTGATGACGGCGCCGCTCGACGGGTCGTGAATGTCGACCGAAGGCCCCGCTTCACCCGCCAGGTACTGGCCATCGATGAAATGGCCGTGGGGCCTGGCGAGGAACTCGACCACGGCAGGTAACAGCTGGATATCGCTCATGAGATGACTCCTGGAGGGCAGCGCAAAAGTAGGTGCGGGCCGATCTTCAGGCCCTTGCCCACCCGCCTGCCAGCCCCGAAGGGCGTTTTGTCAGGGAGCCTCAAGAGAATGTCACGCTGGCCAAATCACCACCACGGCCCAGGCGGCACACTGCGATCACTGCGATTTCTGCATAACCCATAACAACATCGGAGATAGCCAATGCGTCGCGTAGACAGGCTTAGCATCTCGGCAGCCCTGGCCTTGGCCCTGGCCGCGAGCACAAGCGCGGTGCGGGCCGACCTGCCCGCCGAAGAGATCGGCCAGAACAGCCTGCCGTTCCCGCCGGACCCACACCGTGTGTACATCCTCGATGTGGACTTCAAGAACCCCATCGCCGGCAAGGTGGTGGTGGTCGACCCCAAGGCCAAACGCATGCTCGGCATGACCACCAACGCCTTTGTCGCCCCCACCGCGCTGAGCCCGGACAACCGCACCCTGTACTCGGCCAACCTGTTCTACTCGCGCGGTACCTACGGCGAGCGCACCGACGTGCTGGTGGCCTGGGACACCCAGACCCTGCGCCCGCAATGGGAAGTGGTGCTGCCCACCAAGCGCGCCTCGACGCTCACTGAGAAGTACGCCATGGGCGTCAGCGCCGACAGCAAGCTGGCCTACGTCTTCAACCTCACGCCGTCGACCTCGGTGACCGTGGTCAATACCCAGACGCACAAGGTCGCCAGCGAAGTCGCCATCAGCGGCTGCGTGCTCAACTACCCGGTCGGCAAACGCAGCTTCGCCTCGCTGTGCGGTGACGGCCAGCTATTGGTGGTGACGCTGGATGACGAAGGCAAAGAGGTCTCGCGCACCCAAACGCCCTTCTTCGACCCGAACAAGGTCCGCCTGAACGAGCGCGCCATCGCCAATGGCGACACCTACTACTTCACCACCACCCACGGCGAGGTGTACCCGGTGAGCTTCGAAGGGGGCAAGGCCAAGCCGCAGCACACCTGGTCGCTGGTCAGTGACCAGGAGCGCCAGCAAGGCTGGGCACCGGGTGGCTGGCAAGCCCTGGCCCTGGCGCCGGGCCTGAACCGCTTGTATGCGCTGATGCATGACCAGCACACCGATGGCAAATGGGAAGACCCGAGTACCACCATCTGGGCCTTCGACCTGAAGACCGGCAAAAAACTCGGCACCCTCGACTCACCCAAGCCGGTCTGGAGCCTGCAGGCAAGCCATGACCAGGCGCCCATCCTGGTGGCCACCGACCTGGAAGGCGGCGTGCAGTTCTTCGACCTGACCACAGGCAAGCACAGCGGAGCCATGGACCAGATCGCCGACACACCAGTGCTTACCTTCGCCCCTTGGTAAACAGGAGACCCGACCATGCTCGACCCTGTCCTCGTGATTGCCAGCAGCACAGCCCTGGCGGCGCTGCTGGCCAGCGCCGCCAGCCACAAGCTGCGCGACCGGCGCGCCTTCAGCGCCATCGTGCGCGCCTACCAGGTGCTGCCCTCGCCCCTGGCCCCCGCCGCCACGGCAAGCCTGGTGCTGGCTGAGCTGGCCCTGGCGCTGGCCCTGCTATTACCCGCCTGGCGCGCCAGCGCAGCGCTGGGGGTAGCCCTGCTGATGGCGCTGTATGCCGGCGCCATCGGGGTCAACCTCTGGCGCGGGCGCCGCGACATCGATTGCGGCTGTTCAGGCCCCGGCGCCACCCAGCCCCTGCGCCCGGTGTTGTTGCTGCGCAACCTGGTGATCGCCGTGCTGGCCGGCCTGGCGGCATTGCCCATGGCAGAGCGCGCACTCGGTGGCCTGGATATTTTCGTGGTGATCGCGGCAAGTGCCGTGGCGCTGCTGCTTCATGTCGCGGTGGATGGCCTGCTGGCCAACCAGCCGCGTCTTGCCAAATTGACGGGGAGATAACCCATGCAACTGCTCATCGCATCGAACATTCTGCTCTGGCTGCTGCTGATTGCAGTGGCCTTCACGGTCATGGCCCTGGTGCGCCAGATCGGCGTGCTGCATGGCCGTATCGCCCCGGCCGGGGCGCTGATGGTGGACAAAGGCGTAACCGTCAACGACCCCGCGCCGCAGGTGACGGCCGCCGACCGCCACGGCCGCCCGGTGAACATCGGCTACCACGGCGAGCGTTCGCAATTGCTGTTCTTCCTTGCCCCTGGCTGCCCGGTGTGCAAATCGCTGCTGCCGGCGGTCAAGTCGATCGCCAAGGACAACAACGGCGCGCTGGACGTGATCTATGTCAGCGACGGTGATTTCGCCGAACAGCAAGCGCTGATCGAAGCCAACGATTTGCAGCAGGCCACCTACGTGGTCGGCCCCGAGATCGGCATGACCTACCAGATCGGCAAGCTGCCCTACGCCGTGTTGATCGACCCGGCCGGCATTCTGCGCGCCAAGGGCCTGGTCAACTCCCGCGAGCACCTGGACAGCCTGTTCGAGGCCGTGCACCTGGGCAGCGCCAGCCTGCAGCAGTACCTGCACGGCAACCACGCGCATGGCCACGACCACGCCCACCCACACAGCGCGCAGCACTGATCGCGGAGCACACCATGAGTTTTCTCGACAAACTGTTTGAACGCTCCAGCCGCCACGTTGCCGACACCACCTCACGGCGCAAGGTGTTGGCGCGCCTGGGCTCGCTGATCGTCGCGGGCGCGGCGCTACCGGTGCTGCTGCCGATCGACCGCACCGCCAAGGCGCTGGCCGCCGAGCAACCGAAGATGGGTGACCCTGGCGACCCGACCAGCTGCGACTACTGGCGCAACTGCTCGATCGACGGCTTTCTGTGCTCGTGGTGCGGCGGCTCGATCACTTCATGCCCGCCCGGCACCGATGCCTCGCTGGTGACCTGGATCGGCACCTGCCGCAACCCGGCCGACGGCAAGAACTACATCATCTCGTACAACGATTGCTGCGGTAAGCACGCCTGCGGCCGGTGCGCCTGCTCGCGCAACGACGATGAACAGCCGTTGTATCGGCCCTTCAACAACAACGACATCAACTGGTGCCTGGGTGCGGAGTCGAAGATCTACAACTGCACCGTGACCATCATCCGCGGCGTGGCGGTATAGCGCCGTGAAGGGTTTGACGGCGCTGTTGCTTCTGTGCCTGCTGGCGCCCGTCGCCCAGGCCAGGACCCTGCCCAACCCCAACCAGCGCCCGGCTCAGGGTAACGAGGTGCCACCGGTGCCGATTGCCCAGGCCGGGTACTCGGTGCCGGTCAACTACCAGTTGCAGTGCGCCGGCTGCCACCGGGATCACGGCGAGGGCTCGGCGGCCAACGACACGCCGCGCATGCAGGGGTTTGTCGGCAACTTTCTGAGGGTACCGGGTGGGCGCGAGTTTCTGGTGCGGGTGCCGGGGATTTCACAGTCGGCGCTCAACGATCAGCAGATAGCCGATTTGCTGAACTGGCTGCTGGCGCGGGACGGGATGGCTGGCAACAGTTCACCCGAGCAATGGCCACCGTACAGCGGCGAAGAGGTGCGCCGGGTGCGCCAGAGCAGCATGCTCAACCTGCCGGATGTGCGGGGCGGGTTGATTGACGCGATGCGGGCTGAGGGGATTGTTATTGGGGATGGGCTTGGGCGCTGAAGTGTGGTTGTTTTGGTGGGGGTTCGCCATGACGGTTTTAGCGCCTGTGAGATCGAGCGCCGCCCGCGCGGCGCATCGCGACGCAAGGCCGCTCCTACATCTGTTTCGGGCCAATTATTCCTGAGGGATTGGCGCGCGGCCCCTTGGTGCCCGCCTCAATATCGCGTCGTACAAACAAGGCGGTCGCGCGCAAATGCCACTGGCCTCACTGGCCCGAAACAAATGTAGGAGCGGCCTTGCGTCGCGATGCGCCGCGCGGGCGGCGCTCGATCTCATAGGCACTGAAAATCCCCAGCCATGCACTTCGACTGCAACATCTAGAAACACCCCTGCCCCGAAATTGATACCTCCCGACGCATCCCACTCAAGAAAATCCTCCAATCCCCCCCGCCACCCTCATCCCCTAAAAATTAAATTCATTAAAAAACAAATAATTAGCAAATTAACCCCTCCACCCCCACAAATCCCAGGCCCGTTTTTTGCTTGAAATTTCAAGTGAATTGTAATGCTTTACCCACCATCCAAGAGTTCGCCCAAGCGATCCGTTCCACGTCTTACCGTGCGAGGCCCCCATGACACCAGCGACCCGTGTTTGCGACGATCACTTCCAGGCCTGGCTCAGCCAGGTCAACGAAGCCTGCGGCCACTTCAACGCCCGCAAGCTCGACGCAGGCTTCGTCGGCCAGCTCGAAAAGTGCCAGGTAGGCCAGATTTCCATGAGCATCGTCGACATGACCCACGTCCACCTGTTCCGCAGCGCCCGGGAGATTCGCGCCAGCGGCGCCGACAACTACTACGCCGTGCTGCAGATGGCCGGCACCTCGCATATCGAACACCAGGATGCCCGCATCGAGCTGCGGCCCGGCGACCTGACCCTGGTCGACGCCAGCGCCCCACTGGACATGCACTTCCACCAACGCTCACGGCAACTGTCGCTGATCCTGCCGCGCCCCCAGGTGCAGAGCGGTACCCGCGGCGTGAGCGTGGCCTGCGCAAAACGCATCGAAGCGCAAACCCCATTGGCCAGCATGGCCCGGCAGATGATGCTCGAGGCCGGCCGCACCCAACACATGGCCAACAACGAAAGCCAGGCCGTGCTCGATGCGCTGATCGCCCTGCTGCGCCCGGCCATCACCCATGACTCGGTGCCCGGCAGCCATGAACGGATGTTCCGCAAGGCCCTGGCGCTGATTGACCAGCGCATCACCTGCGAGCAGCTGACCCCTGAACTCATCGCCCACGAAGTGGGCATCTCCATGCGCAGCCTGTACCGCATCTTCGCCAAGCACGACCTGGTCATCGCCCAGTACATCCGCAACCGCCGCCTCGACTTCTGCGCCGAAAGCCTGCGCAACCCGGCGATGGACCAGAAAGTATCGTCGCTGGGTTATGCCTGGGGCTTTTCCGATTCGAGTTACTTCAGCACAGCGTTCAAGGGCCGCTTTGGCATGACCCCGGGCGAGTACCGCAAGCGTCACGCCAATTGACCCCTGTGGCGGGCCACACGCAACTGACAAGCCCAGCAAACACCCTGGCAGGCACAACAAAACCTGCCGGCCGGCACTGGCACACAATCAAACCGAACACCAACAAGAAGCAGCCCGGCGCTGCCTTACCCAGGAACCGTGCGTGATGTCGACCGTCGTATCCAGCAAGTTCGTAGTGCCCTTCCTGCTTGCCGCCCTGGCCAGCCCGCTGGCCTTGGCCGAAGACTGTGCAGCCCCGCAACGCCAGCAAGGCGAACAGGTATTCGCGCGCGACTGTGCGGCGTGCCACTCGGCGCAAAAGGATGGCCCGACCCTGATGGGCCCCAACCTGCACGACGTGGTGGGCCGCACCCCCGGTAGCGTGCCAGGGGCCAATTACTCCCAGGCCATGAAAACCCGCCAGGCGGCCTGGACGGCACAAGCCATCGGCGCCTTCATCGCGCAGCCACAAGCCGCGGTGCCCGGCACCTACATGCCTTACGCAGGGCTGCCAGATGCCGGTGAGCGCCAGTCGGTGACGTGCTTCCTCGCCGGCCTCAAGTAACGCTACCTGCCCACGAAGGCCCCGCAACGGGGCCTTCTGCGTTTTCCCACCCCCTCGCATCAGCTTGGCACAACGCCAAAGGCAACTGGCAGCCAGGGCAAAAGCCCGTGCCGGGGCTTGCTTCATGATCATTGGCATGTCTTCGGAACTTCTGCCAAAAACCATGACAAAGGAAGCCAGACCATGCACCACCGCCCGTACCGCCGTACCTTGGCCGCACTCCTGGCCGGGGCTTCGCTGGGTGCGTCCGCGCACGAGCTGTACAGCGATGCCGAACGCCACCTGAACGCCAATGTGGAAGCCGTGTTCGGTGCATTCCACAGCGAACGAAGCTACGTGATTGGCCGTGACCAACCCGGCTCTACCTCCTGGCAGGAGGGCTACATCAAGTATGGTTTGAGTGCCGACCAACGCCTGGGGAGCATGGGGGCGTTGTATGGCGCCTTTGCCCTGCTCAGCTCGGCGACCTGGGGGGACGGTGACGCTGCAGGCTTCAGCGACGGCAGCGAACGCACCAGCAAGGTCGAAGATGCCTACCTGGGCTGGAAGTCCGGCAACCTGGTACCGCTGCTAGGCGAGGACGGTATCGACCTGTCGTTCGGCAAACAAATGGTCGCCGTGGGCGATGGTTTCCTGCTTCAGGGGGACTCGCTGAACGTTGGCCATGGCCTGGCCGATGGGCAGTTCAACCGGGGTGGCGCCTACTACCTGGCGGCGCGCAAGAGCTTCGACAAGACCGCCGTGCTGCGCCTGGGTGGCAGCAGCGGCTGGCGCGGCGACCTGATGTGGCTGCAATCGGACAACCGCGCCCAGGCCAACACCGAAATGCACGTCGCCACCCTGGAACACGTGGCGGACGCCGGCACGGTCGGCCTGACCTACATCGCCACCACCCATGTCGACGAGCAATACGCCTCGCCCCAGCAACTGGAACGCGACGGCATGAAAACCTACAGCCTGCGTGGCCAGGGCAATGCCGGGGTAGACAACCTGTTCCTGTCCGGGGAATACGCCAAACAGGACAAGCCCCACACCGCCACCGAGGATGCCTGGTACCTGGAAGCAGGCTGGACCTTCGCCAACCTGCCCTGGCAGCCGAACCTGAGCTACCGCTACAGCCGCTTTTCAGAGCAGTACGACACCCTGTTCTACGGCCTTGGGCGCGGGTTGGGGACGTGGTTCCAGGGCGAAGTGGCGGGCAACTATGCCGGGCCGTTCAACAGCAATGCGCGGGTGCAGAAGGTTGGCCTGGTGGTCAGCCCGAGCCCCACGCTGAACCTCGGGGTGATGGCGTTCAACTTCGATACCATCGACCGCAGGTTGGGCAATGTGGACGGGCGTGAGCTGGATATCTATGCCGAGTGGACCATCAATGATCACCTGATGGTCGTGCCCTTGGTGGGGTTGTATCAGCCGGATCGCAGTGCCGAGCAAGGGGGGACGCAGTTGGGCAGCAACAATGACAACCTGTATGGGCAGGTGGTGTTCGTCAGTACCTTTTGAGCGGGAGATTGCCGGGGCTGCTCTGCAGCCCCAGCAACAATGGCCCTACGCTCTACTCAGGCACCGGCAACGGCGCCTCGCTGTTCCACCCCGTAACCGGCCGGCTGAACAGGTTCTCGGTCTGGAAATGCGCCATGCGCCAGCGTCCCTCTTCCAACGCAAAGCGCACCGTCAACCGGGCGGCATTCAGGTGCGACGCGCCGTCGGCAAAGGTACTGGTCTGCAACATCACCCAGCGCCCAAGCCCTTCATCACCGGCCACCTCGATCACCTCGCTGGTCAGGAAGTGCACATTCAAGGCAAAGTGCGCCGGCGTCTTCATGTAGGTGGCAAACATCGCGCGGATCGCCTCGCGGCCACGGTAGCCGCCAAAGCTTTCGGCGTACTTGGCGCCCTTGCCTTCCCACACCGCCTCACGGCAGAACAACCCCGCCAGTTCATCGAGCGGTGAGCTGGCGTCCAGCTGGTCGCACAGCGCCATGTAGCGGTTCATGCAGACGCGGATGGCCTGCTGGTGTTCGAAGCAGAGCAGCCGGGCCTGCAGTTCAAGGATATCGGTCATGGCTACGCTGGCCTCAGTGCTCGTTACCGGCATACAGGTTCAGCAGCAAGCGCTCGGCCACCGCCAACAGTTTTTCGTCGGCGCCCTTGGCCGCCACCAGTTGCAGGCCGACCGGCAAGCCGGCCTCGCTGCCCAGCGGAATGCTCAACGCCGGGTGCCCCGACAGGTTGAACGGCCGCACCAGCGAGGTCATGCCCAGCACCGCCCGGGTGTCGGCGGCATCCTCCAGGCGCAGCGGGAAGTCCGGCATGGTCGGCAGGGCCAGGACGTCGAAGCTGGCCAGGGCCTGGTCGACTTCATCGGTAAACCTTCGACGCACCTCTTCAGCCTCGGCCAGCGCCGAGTCCGTGGTCTGCCCCGCTGCCGCCAGGCGCCCGGCGATATCGCTGCCGACCTTGCCGGTTTGTAGAAGGTGGCCACAGCCTTCGAACGTTTCGCGGTTAATCACCACCATGCCGGCGTCGTAAGCAGCGCCAAAATGCTTGAGCTCGACGTTGCCCAAAGGCAAGCCACTGGCCGTCAGCGCCCCGTGTACCACCTTGTGGATGGCAGCCTCGGCGGTCACCCGCAACACACCGATGCGCGCCTTGCTCGGCACCTGGGCGGGGACGAAGGTGGGGTCGATCATGCTCATGGCGCGCACCAGCATCGGCAGGCTCGCGGCGAACGGGCCAACGCAGTCGAGGCTGGTGCGCGCTGGCATCACGCCTTTGCGGCTTACCCGGCCAAACGTCGGCTTGAGGCCGAACACCCCACAGCAACAGGCCGGGACGCGCACCGAGCCGCCGGTGTCGGTACCCAGGCTGAAGTCTGCCAGGCCCGCCGCCACCGCAGCGGCCGAACCGCTGGACGAGCCACCAGGAATGCGCCCTGGAAAACGCGGGTTGGCCGCCGTGCCGGTATAGCGGTTGATCCCGGTGGTGCCAAACGCCAGCTCGTGCAGGCTGACCTTGCCGGTGAGGCGGGCACCGGCGGCCAGCAACTGGCTGACCACCTCGGCATGGCGCTCGGCCAGCGGCGCATCCTCCAACGCCTGGCTGCTGGCGCGGCTGGCGGTACCGGCGACATCGATGGTGTCCTTGACCACGACCCGGGGGCCGGTGCCGCCCAGATCAAGGGTTTCTACTATGATTGTCATTGTTGTGCAGCCCTCTTCAAGAATGGATGCCGGGCCTTTGCCCAGCCGCTAAAATGCGGGTCGATTACTTGAAATGTCAACTGAATATTCCAGTAATTCCCGACCGTTTCGCGGTAGCCAAATACGCGGAAACGGCTATGATGTCGCGACTATTTCCGCACAAGTAGTGAACCGATGAGCAACTCGAAAAACAAAGGCCACAGCCATCACGACCCGGCCAGCGATGAATTTCGCAAGGAGGATTTCCCCTTCTACTGGCTGGCCCGTGTGCATGGCCGTTACACCCAGAACATGGAGCGTCTGCTCAAGAAGATCGACCTCGACGTGCCGCGCTGGCGCGTGCTGTGGATCCTCAACGAGAACGGTGAATCGAGTATTTCCGAGATCTCCACCCATGCCATTGCCAAACTCTCGACCATCACCAAGATCGTCTACCGCATGAAAGACGATGGGCTGGTCGATACTGCGCCAAGCCCTGAGGATGGGCGCGTGACCCAAGTGCGCATCACCGAGGTCGGCCTGCAGAACATCGAGCGCATGCAGGACGTGACCCGCGAGCTGTTCCAGCGCAGCTTCAAGGGGCTGACCGAGGCGCAGGTGCAGCGGCTGAACCGGATGCTGGAAGTGGTGTTTCACAACCTCGAGACACCGTGAAAGCTGGGGCCGCGTGGCGGCCCCCTAATTCAGCAGGCTTTAGAGTCCTCGCACACCCGGTGATAGGCCCGGTTGAAATACACCAGCCCATCGTCCGCCCCGCCATGGCGGATATCCTGGATCTCGCAATAGAAAATGCTGTGCGACCCCACTTCATGCACCTGGGCAATACGGCAGTCGAAGTTTACCAACGCCTCCTGCATCACCGGCGCGCCGCTTTCCAGCACGGTCCAGTGGGTGGTCGCAAAGCGTTCCTCCGTGCTCAGGTTACGGTTGGCAAACGCCCCCGACAGTTCCTGATGGGTACCGGCCAGCACGTTCACGCACAACGCGCCGTTGGCCTTGAATTGCTCGTTGGAGTAAGACGCGCGGTTCATGCACACCAGCAAGGTAGGCGGTGCGTCGGTCACGCTGCACACTGCCGATGCGGTGAAGCCGAAACGCCCTGCAGGGCCATCGGTTGTGATGACCGATACGGCGCCGCCGAGCAGCGCCATTGCATTGCGAAACTGGTTTACGTCTACCATGGTCATGCTCCTCAGATATCCAGCACCAGCTTGTTGGACTTGGCCCGCGAGCAGCACACCAGGATCTGGTCGTTCGCGGCTTTTTCGTCATCGGTCAGGTACACATCGCGGTGGTCCGGCTCGCCTTCGAGCACCTCGCACATGCACGTCCCGCAGACGCCCTGCTCGCAGGAAATATCAATCTTGATGCCGACCTGCGCCAAGGCTTCGAGAATCGTCTGCCCCTCGCCGACCTGCACGGTCTTGTTGCTGCGCGCGGCCACCACTTCAAAGCCTTCGCCACTGGCATCGACCTCGACCTGGAAGTACTCCTTGTGGATATGGTCTTCGGCATAACCCTGCCGGCGAGCCCCTTCGATCACCCAGTCCATGAAGCCGGACGGGCCGCAGGTGTACAGGTGGGTACCTGGGTTGGCAGCGCCTAGCACCGCCACCAGGTCAAGGCGCTGTGCCGGGTCTTCGTCGTCGAAGTGAGTCACTACCCGTGCGGCAAACGGCGCCGCCGCCAGTGCCTCAAGAAACGCACTGCGGCTGCGCGAGCGCCCGCAATAATGCAGTTCGAAGTCAGCGCCCTGCTGGTGCAGGGCATGGGCCATGGCGATCATCGGCGTGATGCCGATACCGCCACCCAGCAGGATCGAGCGGCGCGCCTGCGCCGCCAGCGGGAACAGGTTGCGCGGCGCGCTGATCTGCAATGCGCGCCCTTCCAGCAAGGTCTCGTGCACCCCCACCGAGCCGCCGCGTGAAGCGGGGTCTTTGAGCACGCCCAGGCGATACACCGTGGCATCGGCCGGGTCGCTGCACAGCGAGTACTGGCGCACCAGGCCAGGCGCGACGTGGATATCGACATGCGCCCCCGCCTCGAAGGCCGGCAACGCGGTGCCATCGGCACGCCCCAGGTCGAGGACGACCACGTCGGCCCCTTGGATCTCGCGCTTGCGCACGACTACGTTCAACAATTGTTCATTCATGGCCGGTGTCCCGTGTAACAACAGGAGGCGCGCTGCGCCCCCGAAAATTTCAACGCATGAACAGGCCGCCGTTCACGTCCCAGGTTGCCCCGGTGGTGAAATAGGCCTCGGGCCGCGCCAGTTGCACGATCAGGTCGCCAAGGAAGCCGGCGTCACCCAGGCGCTGCACCGGGATGTTCGCCAGCAAGCCCGGCAGGCGCTCGGCCGGTACCGCGGCATGCACCGCCGGCGAATCGATCGGGCCGGGGGCAATGGCGTTGACCGTGACACCGCGGGCGGCGAATTCCTTGGCGAAGATCTTGGTCAGGGTGATGATCGCGCCCTTGCTCGCGGCGTAATGGGCACCCGTGGCGGTGCCACCGTTCTGCCCGGCCAGCGAGGCCATGTTGATGATCCGCCCGTAACCGGCCTCGGCCAGGTGCGCGCCAAACACCTGGCAGCCGAGGAAGACGCTGCGCAGGTTGAGCCCGACCACTGCGTCGAGCTCCTCCGGGGTGATTTGCATCAGCGGCGTGGTCTTGGTCACGGCGGCGTTGTTGACCACCACGTGCAAGGCGCCAAAATGCGCCAGTACCTGGGCCAGGGCCTGTTCGAAATCGGCCTTGCTGGCGACGTCGAGCTTGACCGCCAGGGTGCGGCCGCCCTGCCCTTGCTGCGCTTGCTGCAGGTGTGCGGCGCTGGCCTGGGCCAGTGCCAGGTCGCGGTCCGAGACCACCACGTCAAAGCCCGCGGCAAGCAGTTGGGCGCAAAAGCGCTGGCCCAAGCCCTGGCCGGCGCCGGTTACCAATGCAACTTGGTTCATGGCCAGTTCCTCAAAGGATGTAGCCGATACCGGCAAGGGTATCGTCGCTGTTGATCAGGCTGATCACCTTGCGGTGGATCTTGAAACTGCCCGCCGCCCGCACCAGGGTGTAGGTCAGGTCGGCGCTGTAGTGCTTGAGGCTTTCCTTGCGAAATTCCCGCACGTTCTGCGCGCAGCGCACGGTGACGTTGACGCCGTCGTCGCTCAGCACCCGAAAGCGCGACAGCGTGCGCACGGTACGCGGTTGCGGGCTGGTGGATATCGACTCGCCGCCGATCAACCGCTGCACCCGCAGGCCGCGCATGTGGTGGTCGTCATAGGCGTAGTTGAGGGTGTTCTCGTAGTCGCTCTGCTTCGGGTCGATGGGAATGATGTACGTGCCTTTTTCGGTCCATTGGCCGAGCCAGGTGTCGTACTCGCCGTGGTCGAGCATGTCGCCTTCCTGCCAGATGAAGGCGGTGACTTCTTGCAGCAATTGCAGGTTCATAGGGTTCT
>Ga0213828_1000178_pt1 | contig 70415 bp, 66 predicted proteins | sample MC6MC0897MG_FD_180664 | JGI IMG/M metagenome (GOLD analysis project Ga0213828, IMG submission 180664) | Enriched soil aggregate microbial communities from Iowa State University, Ames, United States - MC6-MC0897-MG | ecosystem: Environmental > Terrestrial > Soil > Unclassified | place: USA: Iowa...
TGAAGGTGTGGAAAGCGAAGAAGGCGAAGACGCCGAAACCGCTGAAACCACTGCCGACGCCAGCGACGACGCCCCGGTGGCAGACGAGGCCGGCACCGATGCCGCCGCCGACGCCCCCCCGGCCGCCAGCGACGACAAGCCGCAGGCCTGAGTCACGGCCGCCCGGTGACGGTCTATATCGACGATGCGGTCCACCCCTGGCGCGGCGAGCGCTGGGCGCATCTGATGGCCGACACCCTGCCCGAGCTGCACGCCATGGCGGCGCAGCTCGGGATTCCGCGGCGGGCGTTCCAGAACCGCCCCAGCGGCGCGCATTACGACGTCCCCGCCCCGCTGCGCCTGCAGGCCATCGCGCTGGGCGCACAGGCCATCTCGCGGCACACCGACCGCGCACTGGTCAAAGCCGTCATCGCCAACGCGCGCACTCAATACCTGCCGTAGACAGGTAGTGAGTGCGCGTTTGCCCCACGCCTTGCTACGCAAGCCGCGGGCCCGCACCGGTCAACCCGCGGCACGCATCAGAACGGGTCCGAACCCGGCCGCACTTCCACGCCCAGCAGCGAGCACAACGCCAGCATGGCGTCATCGTCGCGGTTGAGCGCCATCCAGCCGGCCAGGCCGCCATTGCCCGTATCCACGCTCCACAGCGCGTAGTTGTGCTCGCGCAGGCGGTCGTGCGCGGTGGCCATCAGTGCCGGGGCATCGGTGGCGGCGGCGAAATCCTCATCGTCCAGGTCGCCACCCCAGTCCAGCTGCAGGTTCCAGCGTGCCGCCAGCTCGTTGATCGCCGACACCAGCGCATCGGGATCCTCGCGGTCCACCTCGAACCCGGACTGCCAGGCAATGGCGGCCATCAGCGGCGGCAGCCAGTCGGCCTCCTCGTCGATCTCCTCGCCACTTTCCAGCAGCGCCTCGCGCCAGCGGTTGAACTGCTGCAGCGCCAGCTCGTCATCGCCGGGGTTGATCAGCACGAACAGGTTCCAGATCCGCGCCTCGAAGTCGTCTTCGTCGAAATCGCGCTCGTCTTCTTCGAAGTCGAAATAATCGCTGTTGTCAGGCATGACCGGTAGTTCCTTGAGGCAGGCGGGCATTCTGCCGTGCAGTGGCGTTGGCAGGAAGCGAAATTCGGCGTGGGCCGCGCCGCGGTTTATCCTGTGCGCCTGGAAGATGGCCGTGGTGGCCATCACAACTGAATGACCATGAGCGATACCCCTCCCGATCACCTGGCGATCAACCCGACCAGCCCCTTCCACGATGCGGCCGCCCTGGAGCGCGGCGTGGGCATCCGTTTCAACGATGTCGAGCGCGACAATGTTGAAGAGTATTCGGTCAGCGAAGGCTGGATCCGCGTGCAGGCCGGCAAGGCCCGTGACCGCCGCGGCAACCCGATGACCATCAAGATCAAGGGCACCGTGGTGGCGTATTACCTGGACCAGAAAGCCGACGCGTAACCCGCGTTGATGGCCGGCCCGTAACGGCCGGCCCCGGTTTCAATCGCGTTGGCGGGTTTCCAGCAGGTCCAGGTTGCGGATCAGCTTGCGCGAGACCTCGTCGGAGATGGTGCCGCGCCGGGTCAACCGGAACAGCTCCTCGCGCTCGGCGGTGAGCCCGGCGCCGCGCAGCTGGCGGTAGCCCTGCTCCATGCGCTGCACCTTTTCCGGGTCCGCATCCGGACCGTCGTCCTTCTCGAGATTGCGCTGGTACAGCAGGCTGACCCGTGAGGCGGCGTCGTTGTAGAGCTGCACGTTCTCGGTGGTCTGGTTCTGCACCAGCTGCTGGCGCATGCGTTCCACCCCGGCCAGCGCCGCCTTGGATGCCAGCCGGCGAGCCAGGTCCTCGGCCTTGCGCTCGCCCGAATCGGCCGGCAGTTCCAGCCCCTTCAGCAACCGCGGCAATGCCACGCTGGCACCGACCAGCGATACCAGGATCACCGCCGCCGCCAGGAAGATCACCAGGTCGCGCGCCGGGAAGGCGCTGCCATCGGGCAGGAACAGCGGCAGGGTGAGCACGCCGGCCAGGGTGATCGCACCGCGCACGCCGGCCAGCGAGGTGGCCACCACGATCCGCCACGACGTGCCCGGCCGCGCTTCACCGCGGTGGCGCGCCCGCAGCACGCTCCAGCGCAGCGACAGCCACACCCAGGCCAGGCGCAGCAGCACCAGCGCCAGGTTGATCACCACCACGTACACCAGCAGCCACCACGCGCTGTGGTGGCCGCTCTCGCTGACGGTGGTGATGGCGCGTTCAACGATGCCCGGCAGCTGCTCGCCCAGCAGCACGAACATGATGCCGTTGAAGCTGAACTGCAGCATTCCCCACACGGCCGCGCGCTGCACGCGCATGCTGCCCGACACCCGGCCGGTCAGCTCGACGTAGCTCATTGTGATGCCCGCGGCCACCGCCGCGAGGATGCCCGACGCGTTGGCTTCTTCGGCCAGCAGATATGCCGCGAACGGAATCAGCAGGTTGACCAGCAGCGCCGCACCGGGCTCCTCGCCGAAGCGCCGCCACAGCCAGCGCTGGAAGGTGGACACGCCCAGGGTGACCGCCGCACCGATCGCCACGCCGGCCAGCGCCACCCACAGGAACGTCAGCGAGGCGGTCGCCAGCGAGAAGCTGCCGGTCATCACCGCGGCCACGGCAAAGCGGAAACAGACCAGGCCGGAGGCATCGTTCAACAACGACTCGCCTTCCAGGATGTGCATCAGCCGCTTGGGAATGGGCGCACGCGATGCGATCGATCCCACCGCCACCGGGTCGGTGGGCGAGATGATCGCCGCCAGCGCGAAGGCCACCGCCAACGGCATCACCGGAATCATCCAGTGGATCAGGAAGCCGGCGCCGATCACGGTGAACACCACCAGGCCGAACGCCAGCTCCAGAATCACGCCCTTGTCGCGGAACAGGCCCTGCTTGGGAATGCGCCAGCCATCCAGGAACAGCAGCGGCGGCAGGAACAGCAGGAAGAACATCTCCGGTTCCAGCGCGTGGCCACGGTTGAACACCCCGGCGATGACCGCGCCCAGGCCGATCTGCACCAACGGCAGCGGCAACGACAGGGGCAACACCCGGACCAGATAGCCGCTGGCGACCACGGCCACCAGCATCGCCAGGACGACTTCAATGGTATGCATGCATTTTCCAGTGGACGGCGCGAGGGGGAGGCTGCAGGCAGCCAGGCGCCGGAAACTGCAAAAAAACTACCACACCCATCCGCCTGCGCGAACGCCGGGGCGGCCGCGGCTCAGTGGCCGGACAGCAGCGCGCGCGTGGTCCACGCGTTGAAATCGGCCTGCATCGCAGCGGTCAGCGTATGATCGGCCGGGTAGCCGTGCAGTGCATGCTCCACGCCCAGCGCCTGCAGCCGCGCCGCTGCGGCGGTGGCCAGCGCGAACGGCAGCTTGCTGTCCTGCTCACCGTGCAGGATCAACCCGCGCACGCCACGCGTGGCGATATCGGCGGGAATGTGCGGTGCGATCTCCGGCAGGATCCGCCCGGACAGGATGGCGAACCGGCGGGCCACCTGCGGTGCGGTGAGGGCCACGCTGGCACTCATGATGCCGCCCTGGCTGAAGCCGGCCACCAGCGTGTGCGCGGCATCCACGCGGTGCTGTACCTGTAGTGCACGCACGTAATCGATGAGCAGCAGGCGGCTGGCCTCGGCCTGTGCGGGGTCGATCGCCGGCCCCTGCGCGCCGAACTGCACGGTGAACCAGCCGAACGCGTCCGGCCCGAACGCCAGCGGCGCACGCGGCAGCACCACCTGCAGGCGCTTGTCCAGCCCCTGCGCCAGCCCCTGCAGCGAACGTTCGTTGCTGCCCACGCCATGCAGCAGCACCACCAGCCCGTGCGCCGGGCCGGTGGCGGGGCGCACCACGGCGTGCAGCGTGCTCATGCCGCAGCCCCGTCGAAGCGGTAGATGTCCATCGCCAGGAACCCCGCGTCGATACCCGCATCGATGCGCTGCGCACCCAGCGTGTCACCCCCGGCCGCGCCCATCGCCACATGCAGCGGCTGCAGGTGCTCGTCGGTCGGATGTGCCTTGACCGCGTGCGGTGCACGGGCGCGGTAGTCGAGCAGCGCGGCGGTGTCGTTGTCCTGCAGGCGCTGCTCCACCCAGTCGATGAAGGGCCGCACGTACGGCGCTTCCTTGCCGTCCTGGTAATGGCCCCAGTCGTGCAGGTTGTGGGTGATGCTGCCCGAGCCGATCACCAGCACACCCTGCTCGCGCAGCGGGGCCAGCGCGCGGCCCAGCGCGAACTGGTGGGCCGGCCCCAGCAGCGGCTGGATTGCCAGCGGCACCACCGGAATGTCGGCCTGCGGGTACAGGAAGCGCAGCGGCACCCACGCGCCGTGGTCGAGACCGCGGGTGGGGTCCAGCGCGGTCGGCAGCCCGGCCGCCGCCAGCCGCGTGGCGATCTCGCCGGCCAGCGCCGGATCGCCCGGGGCCGGGTACTGCAGGTCGAACAGCGCCTGCGGGAAGCCGCCGAAATCGTGGATCGTCGGCGGTTGCGCGTGCGCGCCCACCGCCGGCTGGTGGGTCAGCCAGTGCGCCGAGGCCATCACGATGGCGCGCGGGCGCGGCAACTGCGCGGCCAGCGCCGCGAGGCGTTCGCCGACCAGACCGGGGTGCAGCGCGGTCATCGGCGAACCATGGGAGATGTACAGCGAAGGCAGACGGGACATCACAGGCTCCAGAAAAGGATCAACGACGGCGCGGTGCTCAGCGCGAGGCGAGCGTCCACTTGCCGTCCCCGATGCAGAACAGCACCAGCAGCGCCAGCGCCCAGAACGCCGGGTATTCCCAGCCGCCGCCGGCATTGGCGAAGCTGAAGCCGTTGGCACCGTGCACGCTGACGATGGTGCCCAGCAGCAGCGGCACGCCCAGCAGCCCTACCCAGCGCGCGTACACGCCCAGCAACAGCGCAGCGGCCAGGGTCAGTTCCAGCACGAGGGCGACGTAACCGAGTGCGCCGGGCAGGCCCAGCGACTGGAAGTACGCCGCGGTGCCGGCCGGGGTGAACACCAGCAGCTTGGTCAGGCCATGGACCAGGAACAGCACGCCCAGGCTCCAGCGCAGCAGGGTGGCGCCGACGGGGGCGAGCGAGGAAACGCGGACAGCGGTGGTAGGCATGGGACACCTCGCGGACCAGGATGACGACAGGTTATTGCGCTCACCCTTGGCGATAAATAAGATCAGACGACGCTGTTTATTACAGGATCTGAAACAATGGATACCCTCGACGCGATGCGTGTGTTCGTGGCGGTGGTGGAACGCAACGGCTTCAGCGCGGCTGCCCAGGCCTTGGACCTGTCCACCGCCGGGGTCACCCGGCAGATCGCCGCGCTGGAAAAGCGCCTGTCCACGCGCCTGCTCAACCGCACCACGCGCCGGGTGAGCCCCACCAGCACCGGCGCGGCCTACTACGCGCAATGCGTGCAGTTGCTGGCCCAGTTCGACGCCCTGGAAGCGGGCATCGGCGCGCAGGCGCTGGAGCCGTCGGGCCTGCTGCGGGTCAACGCCCCGGTCAGCTACGGCATCGCCCGGCTGGGCCCGCTGCTGGCCGGTTACCGCGCGCGCTACCCGCAGGTGCAGCTGGACCTGTCGCTGTCCGACCGCCTGGTGGACATGGTGGAAGAAGGCTACGACGTGGCCATCCGCATCACCCGCCAGCCGAACCCGGCGCTGATCGCACGCAAGCTGGCCGACAGCCACATCACCCTGTGCGCCGCCCCCGCCTACCTGGACGCCCACGGCCGCCCGCAACAGCCCGAAGACCTGGCCGGCCACGAATGCCTGGGCTACAGCTACTGGGGTGGCGGCGACAGCTGGCAGCTGCGCGGCCCGCGCGGCGAGGTGTCCGTGCCGGTGCATGGCGGCCTGCGCGCCAACAACGGCGACGTGCTGCGTGAAGCCGCGTTGGCCGGCATGGGCATCATCCTGCAGCCGGACTTCCTGATCGCCGACGCGCTGGCCGACGGCCGCCTGGAACGCCTGCTGCCCGACTGGGAGATCGCCCCGATCGGCATTTTCGCCGTCTACACCAGTCGCAACCATCTGGCCCCGAAGGTGCGCAGCTTCATCGATTACCTGGTGGAGGCGTTGGGGTGAATCCTGGCGTGTGCGGGTGAAGCGGCCGGGCAAAGCCCGGCGCTACGCATTGGCAACCCCGTAGAGCCGGGCTCTGCCCGGCTGCCTCGCATCAGGTTGCCTCGGCGGTTTCCAACCGCGCGATCACCTCGACCAGTGGCGATGGCCGCCCGAGCAGGTAGCCCTGCACCTGGTCGCAGCCGTGCGCGGCCAGCCACTGATGCTGGCCCGGCGTTTCCACGCCTTCGGCGATCACCGTCAGCCCCATGCTGTGGCCCAGCGACAACAGCGCGCGGCAGATCGATGCATTGCGCGGATTGGTTTCCACATCGGAGACGAAACTGCGGTCGATCTTCAGGATGTCCAGCGGCAGGTGCTGCAGGTAGGACATGTTGGAATACCCCGTGCCGAAGTCGTCCAGCGAGATGCACACGCCCTGCTCGTGCAGCCGCTGCATGGTCTGCTTGGCCTGGGCCGGTTTGCGCATCAGGCTGCTCTCGGTGAGTTCCACCTGCAACGCGCCGCGTTCCAGCCCGAACTCCTGCGTGGCCCGCGCGAACTCGGCCACCAGATCGCTGTTGAAGAACTGCACCGCCGACACATTCACCGCGATCGGCAGCGGCCAGCCTGCATCGGCCAACCGCCGCTGCGCCTGCGCCGCCGCCCGGATCACCCAGCGCCCCAACGCCAGGATCAACCCGGTGTCTTCGCACAGCTGGATGAACTCGCCCGGCGGAATGAAACTGCCATCGGCCTGCGGCCAGCGCAGCAACGCCTCCAGCGCCGCCGGCGTACCGTCGCTGGCATGGCAGATCGGCTGGTAGTACAGCTCGAACTCGCTGTCGATCGCGCTGTGGATGCGCCCGGCCAGGCGCAGCCGCTCGGCCAGCCGCGAACTCACCGTGGTGTCGAACCAGGCAATCACACTGCCCTCGTCGCGTGCAGCGTGCGCGGCCTGTGCGGCCATGCCGATCAGCTGTTCGGCCGGCACGTTGTCGCCGTCGAACTTCACCGCCACGCCGATCCGCGGCTCGAACTGGTGCAGCCAGTCCTGCCCGCGCACCGGCTCGGAGACCGTCTGCACCAGCGTATCCAGCGCCGTCTGGCGCTCGTGGTCGTCGCGGATGGCGAAGATGAAATCTTCGGCCGGCTGGAAGGCCAGCAGGCCATAGCGCGTGCCCAGCCCGCCCAGACGCTTGGCCATGGCCTGCAACACCACATCGCCCACTTCGCGGCCCAGCGTGTCGGCCACCAGCTGCAGCCCGCGGAACTGCACGTAGGCGATGGTGTAGCCGCCGCCTTCCTCGTCCAGCTGTGCGGCCAGCGCGCGGGTGTTGAGCAGCCCGGTGGCCGGGTTGTGGGTGGCGTGGTAGGCCAGGTCGCGCTCGTAGGCCAGCCGTTCGCTGATGTCCTCGGCCAGCACTAGGCACGCCTGGCGACCGTCGAAATCCAGCCGCGACAGATGCGCGCGCACCTCGAACAGGGTGCCGTCCTTGCGCCGGTGCACGCGTACCTGCGCGTCCTGGGCATCGCCGATGGTGGCGCGCGAAATCGCACCGCGGATCTCGTCCCAGCCTTCCCGCGGACGGATATCCAGGATGCTCATCGACAGGAACTCGTCGCGGCTGTAGCCGTACTGCTTCACCGCCGCCTCGTTGACCTCCATGAAGCGCAGCGTGTCCGGGTCGAACACCCAGAACGGGGCCGGGTTGCGGTCGAACAGCAGCCGGAACTGGCGCTCGGCCTGCTGCACGCGGGCCAGCGCCTGCACGCGTTCGCTCACATCGGTCAGCGCGCCGATCATGCGCCGCTGCCGGTCCACCACCGCCACCCGCTGTCCGCGCGCGGACACCCAGCGCACCGTGCCGCCGGGCAGCACCACCCGGAACATTTCGTCCAGCACGCCGTTGCCGGCGAAGGCATTGTCGAACGCCAGCTGCATGCGCTCGGCATCCTCGCGGTGCACCCGCGCGAAGAACGCCGCCACCGGCAGGCTTTCGGTCTCGATGCCGAAGATCTCCCGGGCCAGCGGCGACCAGCGCAGCAGCGAGGCGTCTTCGTCCACGTACCAGGTGCACACCTTGCCCACCTGGTGCGCCATCAACAGCTCGGCATGGCCGGTGCGCAGCTCCTCGGTGAGCGCATCCTGGCTGCGGGTGGCACGGCGCACGCTCACAAACACCAGCGCGAACACGCCCCAGTACAGCAGGTACAACGCCACCGACGCCTGCACGTACGGCCACCAGGGGGCCAGCACGTCGGCGCGGCCCAACCCGGCGTACACCGCGATGGGGTACTGGCCCAGGGTGGTGAGCGTGGAAATCCGCTCGATGTTGTCGATGGCGCTGGTTTCAACGCCCAGCGGGACCACGGCATCGCGGCGCAGCATCTCGCGCTTGCCCAGGCCGAAGCGTTGCCCGGTGAGGCCCACGGTGTCCGGGCTGCGCGCCAGCACGTAGCCCTGCGCATCGGTGATCGAGATGACGCCCTGGTCGCCGGTGTCCATGCCACCGATGATCGATTGCAGCTCGCTGGTGTGCAGCCGGCTCAGCAGCCAGCGGTCGTCGCCCATGCGCAACGCCAGCGGCAGCACCCAGCGCTGCGCATTGCGTTGCTGCGGCGGCCCCAGGTACAGCCGGCTGTCGCTGCCGCGATTGGTATCCACGGCCCATAGCGGCAGGTACAGGTCGCCGCTGCCGCTGGTCAGTGCGCGGCCGTACTGGTCCACCACCACGATGCTGTCCAGCTCGGCATGCCGCTGCAGCACCCCGCCGATGGCGTCGTCCAGCAGGTCCGGCGCCTGCGTCGGCACCCGTTCGAACAGCAAGGCGCCGTCCTCGGCGATGCCCAGCATGGCCCGTTCCAGGTTGCGCAGTTCCAGCCGCAGCAGGCGCTGCGAGCCGGTGGCCAGCGCCGCGCTCTGGCGCTGCGCGGCTTCCTGGCGGCGCTGGTAATCGTTGGCCAGCGTCATGGCCAGGCCAACGGCCAGCAGCACGCCCAGGCTGACGCCCAGCCACACGATCGTACGCAATGGCCGTGCCAAGGCGCGGTTCAACGCGGGCATTGCCGACCTCTCCCGCTGCGATGGGCTGACTTCATGCGTAAACGCTTCCTGGTTTCCCCAAACCTGAGCGGCCGAAGCCCGGGATTCTTGACCTCTGCGTCGCCGCGCCGTGCCTGCACGCGGGTGCGCCCCGAATCCTGTCTGCCAGCATGCACCAGCGCGTGCAGCACGGGAAGAGCCACGGCCGCGCGCGGCGCGGACAACGGCCACGCTTGGCACAGCCCGGGGCCGTTGCAGCGGCAACCAACCCCCTCCCGGGGGGATTAGACTTGAGGTTTCCCCGTTGCCTGAGAAGTCCATGTCCAAGCTGCGCCGCCCTACCCTGATGCTTGCCATCGCCGCCAGCCTGTCGTTGGGCCTGAGCGCCTGCGACCGTGAGCCGGCCGCCCCCGTCGCCACCGCGCCGGACAGCCCCGCCGCCGCGCCGGCCGCGCCCAAGCCGCAGCTGGGCAGCTTCGGCTTCGATGCCACCGGCATGGACCGCAGCGTCGCCGCCGGTGACGACTTCTTCGGCTTTGCCAACGGCAGCTGGGTGAAGAACACCGAGATCCCGGCCGACCGCTCCAGCTACGGCAGCTTCAACGTGATTGCCGAGAAGACCCTGGCCGACACCCGCGCCATCCTCGAAGGCGCCGCCGCCGACACCAAGGCCAGCGGCGAAGCGAAGCTGATCGGGGACTACTACGCCGCATTCATGGACGAGGCCGGCATCGAGTCGCGTGGCGTAGCCGCGGTGAAGCCGGAACTGGACGCCATCGGCGGGATCGCCGACAAGGCCGCGCTGGCCACCACCCTGGGTGGCACCCTGCGCGCCGACGTCGACCTGCTGAATGCGACCAACTTCTACACCGACCGCCTGTTCGGCGTGTGGGTGTCGGTGGACCTGCTGCAGCCGGACCGCAATGCGCCGTACCTGGTGCAGGGTGGCCTGGGCCTGCCCGACCGCGACTTCTACCTGCAGGGCGGCCGCATGGCCGAGCTGCGCAAGCAGTACCAGGCCTACATCGCCCAGGTGCTGCAGCTGGCTGGCGTGGCCGACCCGGCGGCCAAGGCGCAGCGCATCCTGGCGCTGGAGACCAAGATCGCTCAGGCCCACGCCACCCAGGAAGAAACCAATGACGTGGCCAAGGGCGCCAATGCCTGGAAGCAGGCCGACCTGAACGCCAAGGCGCCGGGCATGGACTGGGCCGCGTTCCTGGCCGGTGCCAAGCTGGGCGAGCAGCAGGACTTCATCGTGTGGCAGCCCAAGGCCGTGGCCGGCATCTCGCGCCTGGTAGCCACCGAGCCGCTGGACGTGTGGAAGGACTACCTGGCCTTCCACGCGCTGGACCGTGCCGCGCCGTACCTGCCCAAGACCTTCGCCGATGCGCGTTTCGCCTTCCACGGCACCACCTTGAACGGCACCCCGCAGCAGAGCGAACGCTGGAAGCGCGCGGTGGATGACAGCAACCACGCCGTCGGCGAGGCCATCGGCAAGCTGTATGTGGAACGCCACTTCGACCCGGCCACCAAGGCCCGTGCCGATGAGATGGCCAAGAACATCATCGCCGCCTTCGCCAAGCGCATCGACGCGCTGGCGTGGATGTCGCCGCAGACCAAGGCGCACGCCAAGGCCAAGGTGGCCGGGCTGACCGTGGGCATGGGTTACCCGGAGACGTGGCGCGACTACACCGGCCTGGAGATCAAGCGCGACGACGCCCTGGGCAATGCCGAGCGCGCCGAGCAGTTCGAGTACCAGCGCAACATCGCCAAGCTGGGCAAGCCGGTCGACCACGGCGAGTGGGCGATGCTGCCGCAGACCATCAACGCGATGAACGTGCCGCTGGAAAACCGCCTGGTGTTCCCGGCCGCGATCCTGCAGCCGCCGTTCTTCGATGGCGCTGCCGACGACGCGGTGAACTACGGCGCCATCGGTGCGGTGATCGGCCACGAGATCAGCCACGGCTTCGACAATGCCGGTGCGCAGTTCGATGAAACCGGCAAGCTGCACAACTGGTGGACGGCCGATGACCTGAAGAAGTTCAACGCCGCCGGTGACGCGCTGGCCGCGCAGTTCAGCAGCTACCAGCCGTTCCCGGGCGTGTCGGTCAACGGCCGCCTGACCCTGGGCGAGAACATCGCCGACGTGGCCGGCCTGGCCACCGCCTACGACGCCTACCAGCTGTCGCTGCAGGGCAAGCCGGGCCAGACCCTGGAAGGCTTCAGCCCGGACCAGCGGTTCTTCCTGGGCTTTGCCCAGGCCTGGCGCAGCAAGGCGCGCGAGCAGGCCCTGCGCAACTCGCTGCTGACCAACGTGCACGCACCGGGCCAGTTCCGCGCGCTCACCGTGCGCAATCTGGACGCGTGGTACCCGGCGTTCGAGGTCAAGGACGGCCAGAAGCTGTACCTGGCCCCGGACAAGCGGGTCAAGGTGTGGTGATCGCTTTCACTGCGTAACGGTCACACCTGAAAACGGGCGCTTCGGCGCCCGTTTTCGCGTCTGGGGGCGCGGTGAACGGCCAGCGCGCATCGGCGTGGTGTTGAACGCCCGGTGGAGCCGACCGTTGGTCGGCTGCGCCATCGCCGCACGGCCCGGATTGGCGTGCGGGTGTGCGTGGGGTGTCGCGGAAGGCAGCCGACCAACGGTCGGCTCTACGGCGGAGGCCACTCGGCCAGCACGCTGGCCGGCAGGCCCATCCGTGCGCAGGCGCGCGGGGCCAGGCCGTCCTGCAGCGCGCGCCGGAACAACGGGGTCATCGCGCGCAGCACGCGCGCGGAGGTGCGTGCCTGTGCGCGCTGCATCCCCGTGCGTTCCAGCATCGCTTCGGCCCAGTCCGGCAACAGCGCCGCGCCCGCGCCCAGGAACAGCTCGCGCGACAACCCGGCCATCGGCACCGGCAGGCGGATGCCCGACAACACCCCCAGCACTTCGCGCGAGCGCGCATCGAACCGAAGCTGCGGCAACTGCCGGGCGAAGTATGCGTCCACCTCCGCTTCGGACGCGGGCACGTCGGTGGCGCCCAAGGCCTCGGCGACGCGCTTGTACTCGCGGTAATACTGGTCGGCCACCGCGCCGGGCACCTCGCGGCAGTAGCGCCGGCAGCCCTGCAGGAAACCGTAGGCCTCGGTCACGTGGACCCAGGTGAGCAGGGCCGGATCATCGGCTGAATACGCGCGCCCGTCGGCGCTGTGCCCGCGTACCTGCGCATGGATGCGTTTCACCTTGGCCACCAGCGTGTCCACCTCGCTGCTGGGCGCATACGTGGTGCCGGCCACGAAGGCCGTGGTGCGTCGCAGCCGCCCGACCAGGTCGTCGCGGAAGTTGGAGTGGTCGTACACCCCGGCCAGGGCCAGCGGGTGCAGGGTCTGCAGCATCAACGCGCACAGACCGCCGGCGAGCATGCCGGGGAATTCCGAATGCACGCGCCAGGTGGCGCTGTGCGGCCCGAACCAGCCCGGGTCGCCGCGCGGGTGGTCGTACTCGATGCCGCTCTGGCCGCGGGGGAAGGCGCCCAGCACCCAGCGCCGGATGGGCGCGGTGACGGGCTGGGAAAGACGGTGCAGCAACGGCGGCATCTCAGGGGGTCCAATCGGGCGAAGGCGACGGCAGTCTGCGCGGTCGGCGCCGATTCTGGCCGATCCCGGGGCCTGCGGGGAGCCCCTGCGCTTACCCGGCGTTCGATGTGCGGGTGCAGCATGATTTCACCTGCGACATCTTGTCGCAGGCTGCGATCGCGATGATGCACCGCATCAGGCCACCCGCATTCAGAAACATCTGCCCGGCGGCTTCGCATTTCCCCCATTGCACGACCCGCTGGAAGTGCTAGAACTGAATCCGCCTCACGTTCGTCCAATGCGCTGCCGCACGTTCCAGAAGGAGCACGTCATGATCGCTTTGTTCAAGGGTTTGGGTTTGCTGTTGCAGGACAACGAGCTGTATGGCAGCCCGTTCGAAAAACAGGTCGCGCATTGGCGTAACAAGAGCGAACAGCAGATCCGCGAGGAAGTGGCGGTGCTGGCCAAGGCCAAGGGCCAATGGCTGATGGCCTCGATTGTCGGCTGGCAGGCAGCGTCGCTGCTGATCCTGGGCCTGATCTCCAACTACCTGTGGAAAGACGATTTCCATATCACCTTCACCCGCGTGGTGATCGTGTTCGGCTCGTGGATTTCCATCCTGTTCGTGATCTGGTTCATGGCCAACATGTTCGACCATACCGCCGGTTTCGAGCGCTGGATGAAGGCTTTCAACAGCCGCGCCCGCATCACCTCCGACGCCGACAGCGTGGAATGCGTGGCCGAGGCGCTGGACATGGCCCAGCACTATCCCGAGGTACTGGACTACAAGCAGGCCGTCACCGCGCGCCGCGAGCTTCGCCACGAAGACATCCGCATCATGCGCGAGATCGGGCGGATGCAGCAGCACACCGAACTGGTCGGCCAGCTCAACCACGTGGGCGAGCAGGACAACCGCAGCAACCTGCACCTGCAACCCGCGTACTGACCAACCCGGAAAGTGGGGGGAGCCACAATGCCACCGTGATCACTCACGGTGGCATTGTTCTTTGGGCTGCTCGCTGACGCACTGGTTGAAGCCGGCCGGCAGCCCCGCCATCTGTTCGGTCTTGCCGACGGCCACCGCCAACCGGTGCAGCGGTGGCTTCGCGCACGCGGTGCCCTTGCTGCAGGACGGATCAAGCAGCAGGTAGTGGCAGGTGCCACTGCTGCTGGCGATGCACTCGAAGTGCGCCACGCCGTCCACCAGGGTGCTCTTGCTGTACAGCGCATCCACGCCGTTGGCACGGATCCGGGTCACCGACGTGTTGCTGGATTGCTGGCACCCGGCCAGCAGTACCACGGCGACGCACAGGGGCAGGAAAATACGCATGATCACTCCAGGAAGAAAGAGGACCTGTCCGGGCTACATGCCCCGGAACAGACTCATGAACGGTTGACTGACATTGAGCACCTCGGCCCGGTGTTTCAGGCGCAGCTGGCCGCGCCCGGTATCGTCGCGGCTCACCGCCGCCACCGCTTTCATGTTCACGATGGTGGAGCGATGGATCTGGCGGAAACGCTGCGGGTCCAGCACGTCCAGCAGCTCGCGCAGCGGCGTGCGCAGCAGGCTTTCGCCCTGCTCGGTGACCACGGTGGTGTACTTGCTGTCGGCACGGAAGTACAGCACGTCTTCGAGCATGATCAGTTGCGTGTCGCGCCCGTTGCTGGCGGTGATCCAGGCCAGCGGCGGCGCACTGCCGGGCGCCGTGCCGCCCTGCGCGAGGCGCTGCAGCAGCTGCTCCAGCATGGCGTTGTCCGGCCGGCCCTGCTGCATGCGCGCCATAATGCGCTCACGGGTGGCCAGCAGGCGCTCGTCGCTGACCGGCTTGAGCAGGTAGTCCATCGCGCCCTGTTCGAAGGCGTCGATCGCGTACTGGTCGTAGGCGGTCACGAACACTACCTGGGTACGCGGGCTGATCTCGGGCAGCGCGCGCGCCACGTCGATGCCGGTGATGCCGGGCATGCGGATGTCCAGGAAGGCCAGGTCGGGTTTCAGCTCGGCCAGCTTTTCCAGCGCGCACGCACCGTCTTCGCATTCGGCCACCCGCCGCAGCTCCGGCCACAGCCGCTGCAGCTGCGCCACCAGCGACTGCCGCAGCAGGTCTTCGTCTTCGGCGATAAGGGCATCAAGCTGCATGGATGGCCTCGCGCGCATCGCGCGGCAGGGTAATGGTGGCGGCAACGCCGCTGGGGAAGTTGGAGACGATGGCCACCCCGGCGCGTTCGCCGCAGGTCAGGCGCAGGCGTTCGCGCAGGTTCTTCAGGCCAATGCCGGTGCCGCTGGTGCCCTGGCCGAAGCCCAGCCCGTCGTCTGCAACCGTGAGGGTGACATGGTCGTCGAAGGCACGCGCGATGATCCACACCGTGCCACCGCCGGGCTTGGGTTCCAGGCCATGCTTGATCGCATTCTCCACCAGCGTCTGCAGCGCCATCGACGGCAACGGCAGCGTCAACAGCATCGGCGGCACGTCGACCTGCAGCGCCAGCCGCGCACCCATGCGGATCTTGAGAATCTCCAGGTAGGCCTGGGTGCGCTCCAGTTCCACGCCCAGGGTGGACATCGACTCGTCCACGCTCGGCAGCGAGCTGCGCAGGTACTGGATCAGATGCCCCAGCATCTGGTCGGCGCGCGGCGGGTCGGTGCGGGTCAGCACCTGCGCATTGGCCAGCGTGTTGTACAGGAAGTGCGGTTCCACCTGGGCGTGCAGCAGGTTGAGCTTGGCCACCGACAGTTCCTTCTCGGTGGCAGTCTGTTCGGCCGCGGCCTGCTCGTCGCGGCGCTGCTCGGACACCCGCCGGGTGATGGCCCGGGTTACCGCTTCGGCATTTTCGAAGTTGCTGCCCTCATCCACGGCCAGCAGGTCGGCCCATACCCCGGCATCGGGTTCGAACAGCAGCGTGACGCTGCTGGTGCCCTGCCCCGGGGTGACCGTGGCCAGCACGCTGTTGCGGCGGATCGCCAGCCGCGCCGGCAGGTTCCAGCGCGAGGGCGGCCGCCCGTTGTAGGGATCCACGCGGCGCACGTAGGCACGCACCTGCAGGCTGCCGGCGGCGCTTTCGATGTCTTCCACGCGGGGCAGTTCGGCGATGGCCTTTTCCAGTAGCGCGAAGGCCGGGCCGGCGTCCATCGGCAGTTCGATCTGGCGACGCTGGCGGCTGGACAGGGTGGTGCCGTCCAGGCGCCCGGCGATCAACCAGACCCGGCGGATGTGGGTGATGCAGCTGCCGATGGCGGTGACCGCCAGGAACATGGCCAGCAGACCGAAGACCCACCCGGGGCCATCGTCCATGCCGCTGAAAATGCCACTCCAGACAAAGCCCGCCACGATGATGGCGGCGGCCCAGGCCAACAGGATGCGGAGGATCAGTGCGAGGCTGGCGTACACGGCGGCGTCTTCACATAGGGAGTGAGGCGAGCATAGCCCTGCCACCGTTGGGAACAAGCGGCATGCGACGAAAGCCGGGAATGGGGGGACGAAGCACCGATCACGTAGTGCCGGGATGTCCCCACCGGGGATGCCGGTGGGGACGGTGGGGTTACCTGCGCTCGGCGGCGCTGGCGTCGCGCGGGGCGCGGAACTGGGAATCGGTGCTCCAGTTCGGCCAGGTGCGCGAGTTGGCCAGCTGGTTGCCCAGCGTGTACAGCACCTCCAGGTCGCGCGTGGCACCGGCGAAGGTCCAGTCCGGCTGCCACTCATCGCCCTGCTGGTGGTAGCGCTTGGCGGTGTAGTCATCCGAGGCCGCCTTGCCGGCCGCCACGCCGCCCTTCACCCAGTCCTGGCCGGCCGAGTAGGAGACCGCCGGCACGCCGCGCTTGGCGAACGGGAAGTGATCGGAGCGGAAGAACAGGCCGGCTTCCGGCTTCGGGTCCGGGGTGTAGCGGATGTCCCAGCCCTTGGCCACGTCCTTGAGCTGGTCCAGCAGTTCCAGCTTGGCCGACCCGTAGATGCCGAAATCACGCGACGGCCCGAACGGTGCCATGCCGTCCATGTTGATCACCGCCACGGTCTTGCTCAGCGGATACAGCGGGTGGCTGGCGTAGTACTCCGAACCCAGCAGGCCCTTTTCCTCGGCAGTGACGGCCAGGAACAGCACCGACCGCTCCGGGCGCTTGCCCTTGGCGAACCCACGCGCCAGTTCGATCAGCGACGCGGTGCCGCTGGCGTTGTCGAGCGCGCCGTTGAAAATGGTGTCGCCGTTGGCGTCGGGCTTGCCCACGCCGATGTGGTCCCAGTGCGCGCTGTACACCACGGTCTCGTCGGGATGCTTGCTGCCTTCCAGGCGCGCGGCCACGTTGTGCGAGGTGATCACTTCGGTCTTGACCGCGTACTTGGCCGAGAAGGTTTCGCCCTTCAGTTCCACCGGCTTGAAATCGCGGGTCTGGGCCTGGCGCTTGAGCGCCTCGAAATCCAGCCCCGCGCGCTTGAACAGGTCCACCGCGAGGTCGCGCTGGATCCAGCCTTCCAGCAGCGGATGTGCCTCGGCGGGGGTGTCGCGGACCACGTCGAACATGGTGTTGGTGTTGGAGCCGGCCACCGTGGCCCAGCCGTACGATGCCGGTGCGGTCTCGTGCACGATCAGCACGCCGAGGGCGCCCTGGCGCGCGCCTTCTTCGTACTTGTAGGTCCAGCGACCGTAGTAGGTCATGCCCTTGCCGTCGAAGTCGCCCTGGCCGGTTTCGAAGTCCGGGTCGTTGATCAGCACCACGGCGATCTTGCCTTTCAGGTCCACGCCCTTGAAGTCATCCCAGTTGCGCTCACCGGCCTTGACGCCATAGCCGAGGAAAACCAGCGGCGCGTTCTTGATGTCCACGGCGCTGGCACCGTTCATCGCGGCGCGCACGGCGATTTCCTTGCCCTGGCTCAACACCTGCGGCGTGCCCTTGCTGCTCAGCGACAGGCTCGGGGTACCGACGATATCGCCCTTGAGCAGCGGCACGGCCTGGGTCCACAGGCGCTTGCCGTCCTTGAGGTCGCCGCCCGGCTGCAGGCCAGCCGCGGCGAACTGCTTGCTCAGGTAGGCCACGGTCTTCTCCTCGCCCGCGGTGGCCGGGGAGCGGCCCTCGTAGGCATCGGAGGCCAGTTCCTTGACGTCCGCGGAGATCCGCGCGCCGTCGAATTTGGGCGTTGCCGCCATCAGGGCGCTGGACACCGACAGGGCCAGCACGCTCAGTACTACTCGCTTCATCGCTCTCTCCACAGCTTGGACCACGAAAACCCAAGTGTAGGGTAGAGCGGGGCTCTGCCCCGCTACCCTGGCCACATCGCGCAACGCAACGGCAGCCGGGCAGAGCCCGACGCTACGACGGCGTCAGCGGCGCCGGCGGCGTTATGCGATCGGAACGGCCTGCGCCCGTGCGCGCAGCACGGCCTGTTCGCGGGCGTTGGCGCTGAGGCTGGCGGCGCGCAGGAACGCGGCGCGGGCTTCATCGGCGCGCCCCAGTTGCAGCAGCAGGTCGCCCTGCACCGCCGCCAGCGGGGCATAGCCGTCCAGGCGCGGGTCCTGCGCCAGCTGCTCCACCAACGGCCATGCCGCGGCCGCGCCCTGCGCGCGCGACACCGCAACAGCCCGGTTCAATTCGATCACCGGTGATGGCTGCTGCTCGGCCAGCCGTTGGTACAGCGCCGCCATCGCCGCCCAGTCGGTGTCCTGCACGCGGCGCGCGCGGGCGTGGCAATCGGCAATTGCCGCCTGCAGCACATAGGGATCGTCGCTGCCGCCCAGCGCCATGGCCTGGGCCAGCGCGGCCTGCCCGCGTGCGATCTGCAGCCAGTCCCAGCGCGCGCGGTCCTGCTCGGGCAACAGGATCGGGGTGCCGTGCGCATCCACCCGTGCCGCTGCGCGCGAGGCCTGCAGCTCCATCAGCGCCAGCAGGCCGTGCACCTGCGGCCACGCCGGCAGCCGGCTGGCCAGCACCCGCCCCAGCCGCAGTGCTTCGTCGCACAGCGCCGGGCGCATCCAGTCGTCGCCCACGCTGGCGGTGTAACCCTCGTTGAACACCAGGTAGACCACCTCCAGCACCGACCCCAGCCGTTCGGGCAACGCCGCCTGGCGCGGCACTTCGAAGGCCACCTGCTTGCTGGCCAGGGTGCGCTTGGCGCGCACGATGCGCTGGGCGATGGTCGGTTCGGGCTGCAGGAACGCCCGCGCGATCTCGTCGGTGGTCAGCCCGCCGAGCAGCCGCAAGGTCAGCGCCACCCGCGCATCGGCCGACAGCACCGGGTGGCAGGCCACGAACATCAGGCGCAACAGGTCATCGCCGATGTCGTCCTGCAGCGCATCGCTGTCGTCGGGCAGCGGCAACGGCTGCGGCTCCAGTTCGCTGCCCCACAGCGCATGCTGGCCGGCCACGCGCTGGTGCTGGCGCAACACGTCGATGGCGCGATTGCGCGCGGTGGTCATCAGCCACGCTCCCGGGTTGTCCGGAACCCCCTGCGTCGGCCAACGCTCCAGCGCGGCCAGCCAGGTGTCCTGGGCCAGTTCTTCGGCACGCCCCACGTCGCCGCGCAGCATCCGCGCCAGGCGTGCGATCAGGGCCGGCGACTCCATGCGCCAGAGGGTATCCAAGCGGTGCGACAGTGCGTTTTCCATGCGGGCGATCAAAGCACTGGCGGCAGGCCGGTACAAGCCCGCCGCCGGGCAGGCTTTGTTCCGGTCAGCCGGGTTCGCCGTCCATGTGCGCGATTTCCCACAGGTGGCCATCCAGGTCCTGGAAGCCGCGCTGGTACATGAAGCCGTAGTCACGCGCGGGCATCGGTTCGCTGGCACCGGCCTTCAGGGCCTTGTCCACCAGCGCGTCGACCGCCGTGCGGCTGGTCGCCGACAGGCAGGTGATCACCTCGGTCTGCTGGCGCGCGTCGCAGATCGGCTGGGGGGTGAAGCCGCGGAAGAACGACTCCACCAGCAGCATCACGAAGATGCTGTCGCTGATGATCATGCAGGCCGCGTTGGCGTCGGTGAAGGTCGGGTTGAAGGTGTAGCCCAGCGCGGCAAAGAACGTCTTGGACGCCTCAAGGTCGCGCACGGGCAGGTTGACGAAGATCATCTGCGGGGAATCGCTCACGGTGCCATCCTTAGGGGTGTGGGAATCAGGGTTGTTTCATGCAGTTGACCATCCACGGCTTGCCGTAGCGGTCGATCAGGAAGCCCCAGCGGTGCGCCCAGAACGTTTCGCCGATCGGCATCTTGACCTCACCGCCGTCGGCCAGCGCCTTGAACACGCGCTCGGCCTCTTCCACGGTGTCCACGTCGATGTTGATGGTGGTGCTGTTTTCCCCGCCGCTGGACGGGCCATCGGCGGCCATCAGGATCGCGCTGCCCACTTCCAGCTGGCTGTGCGCCACATGGTCCAGCGTTTCCGGCGGCATCTCGCCGCAGCCGTCGGTGTTCTCCATCGGCGGCATGTCGCGGTACCTCATTTCCGAGGTGACCTTGCCGCCCAGCACCTGCGCATAGAAGGCCATGGCCTCGTGGGTCTTGCCGTTGAAGCCAAGGAACGGAATCAGTTTCATGGGAGTGCTCCAGGGAAGTCGGGGGGTCAGTCGGCGGCGCCGATCTGCTCGCGCAGACGCTGTTCCTGCGCCTGTAATTCGGGGGTGAAGGCCTCGCCGAAATCCTCCGCGCTCAAGATCGGACGCAGCTCGACCACACTGCCCGGGCCAAACGGGGCGCGCTTCAGCCACTCGGTGGCTTCGTCCAGCGAGCGCACCTGCCACAGCCAGAACCCGCAGACCAGTTCGCGGGTCTCGGCGAAGGGGCCATCGATCACCCGCGGCGGCTGCGCCCCGAAGGCCACGCGGCGCGCGCGTGAGGTGGGGTGCAGGCCCTCGCCGGCCAGCATGATCCCGGCCTGCACCAGCTGTTCGTTGTAGGCGCCCATGGCGCGGATTTCCTGCTCGGTCGGCATCTCACCGGCCTCGGTCTCCGGGGTCGCCTTGACCAGTACCATGACTTTCATCGGTGTTTCCCTCAGGGCGGGCCCGGTTGGTGGGCCCTTCAAGGGATACAACGCAGCCGGGCGCCGGAAATCGACACGTCGGCAAAAATAATTTCCGCCGCCGCCCGGTGCCGCCTGAACAGGCGCCGCGTGCCGCGCTGCAACAGCACGGATGCGCCGGCTGCGGCATCATGGCGGCCCCTGCCCCGGAGCCTGCCGGCCATGCAATTCCTGCTGCTGATCTACATCGACGACGGCCTGTTGCAGGCCCTGCCCGGCGAGGACTACGACCGCCTGATGCACGACTGCCTGCAGCACGCCGATGCCCTGCAGGCCGACGGCACGCTGGTGCTGGCGCAGAAACTGGAGCCGGTGCACAGCGCCCGTACCCTGCGCATCCGCCAGGGCAAGGAGCGCATCACCGACGGGCCGTTCGCCGAAACCCACGAACTGCTGGCCGGCTTCAACCTGATCAACGCGCGCGACCACGACGATGCACTGCGCATCGCCCGGCAGTTCCCGTGGTCGCGCTTTGGCAGCATCGAGGTGCGGCCGCTGGCCGACATGGACGCCGAGCGCGAACGCGTCGGCGCCTGAGCCGCGCTACAACAGCGTGATCTTGAGATCGCGCGCGCCGACGCCCTCGTTGCCGCTGTAGTCGCGCACGCTGGCCCGGATCACGTAGTCGCCGGCGGGCAGCGCGTCGGGCCGCCAACGGCCTGTTTCCACCCGCCCATCGCGTACCGTGTTGGTTACCAGGTAGCGGAAGCGCGTGACCGCACTGCCGTGCACGGTGATGCCGCTGTCCGGTGCATAGGCCACCACGGTGGCGCTGTCCTGCGGCGGCATGCGGTTGAACACGATGTTGAAGCGCGGCTGCTCGTAACCGGCCAGCGGCTGGCCCTGCGCATCCAGGATCTGGTAGCCCACCTGGTAGGCGCCCAGGCGACGCCGCGGCAGGTTGCGGTCCACCTGGTCCCACGCTTCCACCACGATCTGCACGCCGGGGCCCTGCCGTGGCACCACCAGCGGCGCAGTGCCCACGGCCCTGATCGGCAGGTCCTGGTCGTCCAGGACTTCCACCGAGGTGATGCGCGGTGCGAACGCATCGGCGTAGCCGACAAAGCCCAGCGCCACCGCGTTGCGCTCGAACCCGCTGGCGCCCACGCTCAGGTGCACGTGCGCCATGCGGTTGATGCTGCCCAGCGGCTCGCCCACATGGAAGCGCGTGCCCCGGCGCACGCGTACGCGTTCCAGTGTGCCGTCCGCGCCCAGCACCTGCTGCCAGCGCGCGTCAAACGGCTGGCCACGCGGGTCGCGCCCCACCTGCATGTGGATGTACTTGAGCCGACCCAGCGCCATGCCTTCGGCCTGCCCGCCCACCGACCAGCTGGCAAAGGCGCTGTCGACCTTGCCATCGGCGATGGCCAGCACGCGCTGGCCGACATCGCCGCGGATATCGAAGCCGCCGTGCAGGTGGTGGCGGCTCTCACCGCTGAAGTTGCCGCGCACCTCACCCAGCGTGCCCACCACTTCATGCCACCCGTCCTGGGGCGCCAGCGGCCAGCGCCCGCCCGTCACCGGCAGCGGGGCGTCGGCAGCGGGACCGGTCAATGCCGGTGCCGGCACCGCACCGATGTCCAGCAGACGCAAGCGGTGCACGCGGTACGCCGCGGCATCGGCCAGATACACACTGCCCTGCGCATCCAGCGCCAGCCCGCTGGGCCGCGCAAAGCGCGGCTGCGGTGAAACGCCGGCCAACGCCACCTGGTGGCCCTGCGTGGACACCTGCACCACCTTGCCGTTGATGTCGCCCACGTACAGCACATCATCATGGGTAACGGCCACCGACAGCGGACCGCTCATCACGCTGCCGTCGGCCACCTGGGTGCGCAGCATGCCGTCCGGCGACAGCCGCCGGATGGCGTTGTTGTACAGGTCGGCGATCAACAGGTTGCCGTGCGAGTCCAGCGCCAGGGCCACCGGCGTATCCAGCCGCGTCCCGGCACCGAACCCGTCCACGTTGCCCGGCTGCTCACCGCCTGCCGCCGTGCGCACCGTGCCATCGGGCTCGATCACCCGGATGCGGTCGTTGTAGGTATCGGCTACGTACACACGGCCGCTGGCATCCACGGCCACGCCCATCGGCGCATCGAACCGCGCCTGCGCGGCCGGCCCGTCGGCAAAGCCCGCCACCCCGTCGCCGGCGAGCGTGCTCACCACGCCATCGGCGCCGATCCGGCGGATGCGATGGTTGCCGGTGTCGGCCACGTACACGTTGCCCGCAGCATCCACGGCGATGCCGGATGGGGTATGGAACTGCGCCTGCGCACCGGGCCCGTCTCGCCATCCCTCACCGGTGCCGGCCAGCGTATCCACGCGCCCATCGGAATACACCCGGCGGATGCGGTTGTTGTCGCCCGCGTCGGCGATGTAGGCAACGCCGTGCGCATCAAACGCCAGCGCATACGGGTCGGCGAAGCGCGCCTGCGCACCGGCACCCTCGCGCAGCCCACCCACCCCGTCACCGGCCAGCACATCGATCTGCGCCTGCCACGCCAGCGGCGTGGGTACCGGGCCCTGGTCAACCGGCGCCGATGCAGGCACGTCGAAAAACGTCCATGCCAGTGCCGCAGCGGTGATCGCCACCACCCCGCCGATCATGACCTGCCAACGTTTCATTGCCGTCCCTGTGCTTGTCCGGCGTAGACCTTAAACGTTGCCTGCGCATCTGCACACCCCATGCGCTTGTGCGGCTGCGCGGTTACAGGTTCAATCGCTGCAGACCCCACGCAAGGATGCGCCATGCACCGCCCGCACCATCGCCTCGCCCTGTCCCTGCTGCTGGCGATCTCCGGCGCGCCAGCACTCGCTGCGATGCCGGTGGCCGCACCGTCTGAACCCGCGCTCGCGCAGCGCCTGACCGACACCATCGCGTTGGCCGAGCAGGGCGACAGCGTGGGTGCACTGATCGGCTTCGAGCGCGTGTTCAACGATCCCGACGTGGCCACCCTGGATGCCGCACAGCGCCTGGAAGGGTTGGTCAGTGCCGGGCGCACGGCCTTCAATGCGCGCCAGCCGCAGGAGACGCAGCGCTACCTGGACGCCGCACTGAAGCAGGCGCCCGATGACGCACGTGCGCTGTATGTGCTGGGTCGCCTGAAGCTGCTGCAGGACCAACCGGTACAGGGCGCTGCCCTGATCACCCGCTCGCTGCGTGCATCGGACCGGTTCCTGGCCGACATCGATGCCCCGTTGGTGTACCGGCTGGGCGACGCGCTGCAGGAGCAGCCCGATGACTACCGCGCGCTGCTGGAGGCGCTGTTCGACCGACAGTGGAAGGTCGATGGCCTGGAGCCGACGGCCGTGTGGCTGACGCTGGCCACGCTGCAGGCCGATGCCGGGCAGCAGCAGCGCCTGGCCGGCACCGTGATGCGTATCGATGCGCCGATCGAAGTGGTCGCGCTGCGCAGCGACAAGCGTTTCGATGCCGTGGTCGACCGCCGCGATCCGCGCTTCGACCCGCTGCACTCGGCGCGTCGCCATGCCGATGCCCTGCGGGTGTCGGCCTTGTTGCAGCCAGAGGCCAGCGACCTCGCCGCGCTCACCGACACCCTGCTGTTGCTGGGCGAGCACGCGCAGGTGCTGACCGCTACGGACCCGCTCCATGCGCGCCTGACCGAGGCCGGCGCCCCGCGCAGCTTCCCCGGGGGGGCCTACGCGGCGTGGGTGCTGCTGCACCGCGCCGTGGCCCAGCACCGGCTGGGCCAGGACGACCAGACCGAGGCAACGCTGGAGCTGGCCAGTACGCTCACCAACGAGGGCGACACGGTGAACCCGCTTCAGCGGCTCTACCTGGCCAGCTGGTACCTGTCCAGCGCCAAACCGGCGCGCGCCCTGCAGACCCTGGACGGGCTGGATGAGGCACCGATGTTCGGCGAGTACCTGCGCCAGTGGATCCGCTTCAGCGCGTACCGGTCGCTGGGGGATACCGCGCGCTCGGCGCAGGCCCGCCAGTGGTTGCAGGCCAACCAGGACGAGGGCCGCAGCGTGTACGTAAACGTGCTGCTGGAAGAGCAGCGCACCGACGAGGCGGCCCGCTGGGTCATCACCGAACTGCAGTCGCCCCGACGCCGCCAAGACCTGCTGGAGGTGATGCAGGACTTCCGCGCGCTGCCCCCGATGCCCGCCGACGTGGACAACGACGCACGCTGGGAAGCGCTGCTGAAGCGACCCGATGTGCGCGCCGCGCTGGAACGGGTCGGCCGCCGCGAGACCTTGCCGATCTACGGGCGCGGTGCGTGGCGTTGAGGCCGCACGCCCCGATCAGCGCGCCGGCGTTTCCACCTTGAACCCCATCGCCTCGCGGTAGCGCTGGTACAACGCGCTGACCTTTTCCACGTACGCCAGGGTTTCGGCGTACGGCGGCACGCCCTTGTAGCGGGTCACCGCGCCGATGCCGGCGTTGTACGCGGCGGCCGCCAGGGTGCGGTCGCCCTCGTAGCGCTTCAGCAGCGCCTTCATGTAACGCGCGCCCCCGTTGATGGACTGTTCGGCCGACAGCGGGTCGGCCACGCCCCATTCGGTGGCGGTATCGGGCATCAGCTGCATCACGCCCTGCGCGCCCTTGGGCGATATCGCACCGGCATCGAAGCCGCTTTCGGCATGGGCGATCGCACGCAGCCAGGCATCGTCCACCCCGGTGGCCTTGGCGGCCGCCTTGAACTGTTTGGCATGGCGGTTGAGCTGTGGCGTGCCCACCTTGCCCAGCCCCTCGTGCGCCGGCTCGCCGGGCGGGGTGGCCACGGTGAACTTCAGGAACACCCGTGACCCGGGCAGGTTGCGCGTGGAATACACCAGCGCGCCCTCCTGCTCGCGTTCGTACAGGGTGCCGCTGAAGACGCCCATGTTGCCCCACAGGTTGGGGGTCTGCACGGCGCTGTCATCGATCTGCTGCGGCGTGCATTTCGAGCCCGGCTCGGGCGCGGTGGCCAGGCTCACGGTGTTGTCCCGCACGCAGCGGTACACCGTGCGCGCCGACGCCGACCACGGCAGCAGCATCGACAACAGGGCCAACGCGGCAGGCAGGATCGGTTTCATGGGCTCGGATCGGGGCACGGAAGGGTGCGGCGCGATCATCCGGCCCCGGCTGCGAACCGAAGGTGAATACCGGGCCAGCCACCACGGCAGGCCCGGTACCAGGGTCAGCGGCTGCCGCCGATCAGCCGCTTGGCCGCATAGCCCAGGCCCAGCAGCAGGAACCACAGCGGGCTGATCGCCAGCGCGTACAGGGTGTCCGGCTGCAGGGTCAGCAGCACCAGCACGAACACGAAGAACGCCAGGCAGACCCCGCACATGAAGACGCCGCCCGGCATCTTGAACCTGGACGCCGCGTGCAGCTGCGGGCGACGGCGGCGGTACACGATGTACGAACACAGGATCAGCGACCACACGAACATGAACAGTACGGCCGCCAGCGTGGTGACCAGCGTAAAGGCCGTAACCAGGTTGGGGATCAGGTAGATCAGCATGGTGCCCAGCAGCAGGCAGATGCACGAGAACAGCAGGCCCCGCGCCGGTACCGCCGCCCGCGACAACCGCGCGAAGAAGCTCGGGGCGTGCCGCTCTTCGGCCAGCCCGTACATCATGCGGCTGGTGGAGAAGATGCCGCTGTTGGCCGACGAGGTGGCCGAGGTAAGCACCACGAAGTTGATCAGGCTGGCCGCGGCCGGAATGCCGGCGAGCACGAACAGCTCCACGAACGGGCTCTTGCCCGGCACCACCTCGCGCCACGGGGTGACGGCCATGATCGCGATCAGCGCCAGCACGTAGAACACGATGATGCGCACCGGGATGGAGTTGATCGCCTTGGGCAGGTTGCGCTCGGGATCGGCGGTTTCCGCGGCGGTGGTGCCGACCAGTTCGATGCCGACGAAAGCGAACACCGCGATCTGGAAGCCGGCGAAGAACCCGGCCATGCCCATCGGGAACAGGCCGCCATCGTTGTACAGGTTGGCGAACGAGGCCTGGTGGCCCGACGGCGAGGTGAAGCCCCACGCCACCAGCCCGAAGCCGGTGATGATCAACGCGCAGATGGCGATGATCTTGATGAGCGCGAACCAGAACTCCATTTCACCGAACAGCTTCACCGTGACCAGGTTCAGGCTGAGCAGCAGGATCACGCACAGCAGCGCCGGTATCCACGGTGCCAGCTCGGGGAACCAGAACTGCGCATAGGCGGCGATGGCGATCACATCGGCGATGGCGGTGATGATCCAGCAGAACCAGTAGGTCCATCCGCAGAAGAATCCGGCCCAGGGCCCAAGCAGGTCGGTGGAGAAGTCGATGAACGACTTGTACTCCAGGTTGGACAGCAGCAGCTCGCCCATCGCGCGCATCACGAAGAACAGCATCGCGCCGATGATCAGGTAGACCAGCACGATCGAGGGGCCGGCCAGGCTGATGGTCTTGCCCGAGCCCATGAACAGGCCGGTGCCGATGGCCCCCCCGATGGCGATCAGCTGCAGGTGGCGGTTGGACAGGCTGCGCCGGAGGTGTTCCGGCGGCACGGCGGGATCGGTCATGGGCGGGGCCAGCAGGGCGAAGGCTCTGAACATAGAAGACCGCTGGCCGCCGCGCCACTGTTGCGTGCAGCGACGGCCCGCTGATGTCGGTTTTGCCTTCCCGGGCAGCGCCTGACGGCCGGGCGGGGAGCGCCCTGACGGGCCTGCCGGACGATCCCGGTTCCAAATCCGGCCGACAGGTGGTGAGATAGCGCGGCGGCCCACAGCGGGATCCAGATCGTGAGCGCCGCACCCTGCTTCCCACCCACGGCATCGAGGTCTGCTTGAACCGCGCCAGGATCATCGCCGCCACCGTGCTGTTCGCCCTGCTCGGCGCCTTCGTGCCGATCGCCGGCCTGGTGTACTTCACCTGGAGCCGCGCCACCGAAGCGGAGGCTACCCGCCTCCAGCTGACCGCCGAGCGCACCCTGCTGCGCGCCAACCGCGCCTACGAGGCCGGGATGCGGGCCCTGCGCCGGCTCAACCAGAGCCCGCTGGAACCGTGCTCGGCCGACCACCTGCACCTGATGCGGGCGCTCACCCTGAGCACGCACTCGGCCGAACAGGTGGGGTACTTCGAGGACGGCCGGCTGCGCTGCACCTCCTGGGGCATGATGGACGCCCACGTACCCGAGCCGACGCCGGACCACATCACCGCCGACGGCGCCGGCATCACCCTGGGGGTGCGACCGATTGCCGGGGATGGGTCGCCGCTGATCGCCCTGCACCTGGGCCGCTACGACATCCTGATGGACCCGTCCCGCTTCGTGGACGTCATCGCCGATCCCAACGTGCGCCTGGCCGTGGCCAGCCCCGACGGCCGCCTGATGGCCCAGCAGGACCTGCTCGACCAGCCCCTGCTGCAACGCCTGCTGCGCAATCCGCACAGCGGCATGGACAGCCACACCCTGTATGCCACCGCGCAGGACCAGGAATGGCTGGCCATCGCCACCGCCCCGCGTACCGACCTGCTGGCCAGTTTCCGCCAGCAGTTCCGGCAGTTCATCCCGCTGGGCGTTCTTGGCGCGCTGGCCGCGATCGGCGCGGTGGTGTGGCTGTCGCGGCGGCGGTTGTCGCTGCGCGGGGAACTGGTCACGGCGGTGCGCCGGCGCGAATTCCACATGCACTACCAGCCCATCATCGAGCTGGACACCGGTATCTGCGTGGGCGCCGAATCGCTGGTGCGCTGGACCCGACCCGACGGCAGCCACGTGCGCCCGGACCTGTTCATCCCGCTGGCCGAGGAACACGGCCTGATCGACGCACTGACCGACCAGGTGATCGAGCGCGTCATCGATGACATGCGCGAGCTGCTGGTCCAGGACCGCAGCGCCCATATCGCCATCAACCTGTCGGCCGCCGATGTCAGCAGCGGCCGCGCGCTCAAGGTGCTGGCGGCCAAGCTGGCCGGCACCGGCATCCATCCGCAGCAGATCTGGCTGGAGGCCACCGAGCGCGGCTTCATCGACATCCAGCGCGCGCGCAACACCCTGGCCATCGCACGGCGCACCGGGCACTGCGTGGCCATCGACGATTTCGGCGTGGGTTATTCCAGCCTGCAGTACCTGCAGCAGCTGCCACTGGATGCCTTGAAGATCGACAAGTCGTTCATCGATGCCATCGGCACCGACAGCGCCACCAGCCCGGTCACCTCGCACATCATCGACATGGCCAAGACCCTGGGCCTGTTCACCGTGGCCGAGGGCATCGAAACCCCCGCCCAGCTGGCCTACCTGCAGGCCCGCCAGGTGGAGTTCGGGCAAGGCTGGCTGTTCTCGCGCGCGCTGCCCCCGGAGGCCTTCATCGCCTTCCACCACCAGCGCCTGCAGCAGTACGGCAAAGCGCGCGAGAATTTCCAGAACCCGAACAGCGCGGTGGAGTAGAACCGGGCTCTACTCGTTGGCAATACCCGCCAGCTCCAGCACCCAGCGCGGTACCTTGGGCTCGCCGGCGTAGAAGCTGCGCGGCTTGTCCTCTGCCATCGCCCAGCGGTGGATCCAGCTGATGCCGCCGGCGCCGTTGTAGCCATCGGCGTGCGCATAGGCGGGGTCCTGCAGCGCCTGCTCCAGGGTGATGAACGTGTAGCCCCTGCGGCGGGTAGCGGCGATCAGTTCGTCGATGCTGGCCGCATTGAGCGCGTTGGCATGCATCAACCACACCTGCGCCGGCAACCGGCCCAGCAGGTGGCGCGACTGGTCTTCGTAGTAGTCCAGCTTGTTCAGCATGTAGGGCACATAGCCTCGCCGCAGCTGGCGCAGCCGGGCCTCGCGCAGCGCCGGGTCGGCCTCGGTGTCGCGCACATGGTCGTAGGCGAAGGCCCAGATCCACTCGCTGTTGTCCACCGTGACCGGCGCGATGCGATAGCCGTGCTGGTCCAGGAAGGTCGCCAGCGCCGCGCGTTGCTGCGGGGTCTCCCCGGCACGCAGATACGGATGGCGGAACCAGCGTGGTGTCTGCCCGCGTTCGGCCAGCAACGGGCGCAGCGTCTGCTCGCCACTCAGGATGTCCTGCTCGTAGGCCGCCAGCCCGATCGCATGCAGGTCCACGTGGCCATGGGTGTGGTTGCCCAGTTCGAACCCCGCATCGCGCCAGTCGCGCAGCATCTGCACGCGCGCCGGCTGCACCTGGCCATCGCGCTCCAGCTTGATCTCGTTGACGAATCCCACCACCGGCACCTGCGCCGCCTCCAACGCGGCAAGCAGCTGCGCGTGGCGCTGTGCCAGCTCCGGATCATCGCGCTCATCCAGCCGCTGCCAGGGCAGGTCGTCGATGGTCAACGCAATGCGCTGGTCCGGCGCGGCCTGCACGGCCGCGGCAAGTCCCAGCATTGCCAGTCCCATCCAACGCAACACGATGTAGCGCACGCAACCCTCCTGATCTGTGCCGCCACCTTAAACCAATCGTGGTGCCTGGCCAGAACACGTGGTGCCGGGCCAGAACACGTAGTGCCGGGCTCTGCCCGGCAGTTCGATATTCCTGCGGAAAGCAGCCGGGCAGAGCCCGGCGCTACGTCCAAGAGCGGCAGAGCCCGGCGCTATGTCCCGACGCGGTGGGTCCTTGGCGCGTGGCGACGCGTTCTACGCCATGGCGCCCTGCGAACCTCGCGGCGCGGCAGAGCCCGGCGCTACGTCCAAGAGCGGCAGAGCCCGGCGCTACGTCCCGACGCGATGGGTCCCTGGCGCGTGGCGACGCGTTCTACGCCATGGCGCCCTGCGAACCTCGCGGCGCGGCAGAGCCCCGGCGCTACGTCCCCGACGTGGGCGCCCACGCGCCCGGCCGCCGCAGCACCACCAGCACCGTGGCGGCCAGCAGTGCCAGCACCACGCCCGGCAGCCACCGCTCGCCCCACGTTTCCAGCATCACCCCGCCCACCACTCCGGCGATGGCGATGGCCAGGTTCCAACCGGTGACCACGAACGACTGCGCGATGTCGCCGGCCACCCCGGCGCGGCGCGCCACGGCGGTCTGGAACAAGGTGGGCACGCCGCCGAACGCCATGCCCCACACCACCGTGCCCAGCACCAGCACCCACGCCGATGCGGGCCAGAGCGCGAAGGCCAACGCGGCCAGCACGAACGCGGCCGTGCTGGCCATCACCAGCACGCGCAGCCAGCGGTCCACCCACATGCCGGTGATCCAGATGCCCACCAGCGCGGCCACGCCGAACACCAGCAGCAACCGGTCCAGCCAGGCCACCGCGCCGGACAGCGCTGCAAACGGTTCGATGTAGGTGTACAGCACGTTGTGCGCCAGCACGAACAGGAACATGGTCAACAGCGCCGCGCGCATGCCCGGCAGCCGCCATACCGCGCCCAGCGTCTGCCGCGCGCCCGCGCCGGGAGCCGACAGCGTCGGCAAGGCCAGCCGCGCCCACACCAGCAGGCCCACGCTCAACAGCGACATCAGCGCGAACGCCCAGCGCCAGCCGATGGTCTGCCCCAGCAACGTACCGGCGGGAATACCCAGCGACAACGCCAGCGGCGTCCCCACCATCGCCACCGCAATGGCGCGCCCCTGCAACCGGGGCGCCACCATGCGGCTGGCATAGCCGGCCACCAACGACCACAACAGGCCCGCGCTGATGCCGGCGACGAAGCGCGCCACCAGCATCACCGCGTAATGGTGGGTCAGCGCGGTGACCGTGTTGACCACCACGAACCCGGCAATCGCGGCCAACAGCAGCGGTCGCCGCGGCAGCCGCTGGGTGAGGGCGGTCATCGGCAACGCCGCCACCAGCGAGCCGAACGCATAGATGGTCACCAACTGCCCCACCAACGCGCGGCTGACGCCCAGATCGGCGCTCATCGGCGACAGCAGCCCGGCTGGCAAGGCTTCGGTGAGGATGGTGATGAAGCCGGCGCAGGCCAGCGCCAGCAACCCGGACAACGGCAACCGCTCCGCCGCCGTGGGCGCGTCGGCAAGCACGCCTGAACCCGCCTCGCCACTCATGCCTGCGCCGCTCATGCCCGTGCACCGGCAGCAAGGTCGGCGTACACCGCATCGCGCAGCTGCGCCACGAACGGCCCGTGCATGCCCTCGTACAAGGTGTTGGTCAGCGCCACCACGCTCACCCCGCGCGCCGGATCGACGAACCAGCTGTGTCCATAGGCACCGCCCCAGCACCAGCTGCCCGCCGCCTGCGGCGTGGCGGCACGTGCCGGGTCCCGCAGGACCGCAAACCCCAGCCCGAAGCCCCAGCCCGGTGCATCCGGCGGCCCCTGCTCGCCCACCTGTGCACGCGCCATCTCGGCCACGCTGGACGCCGGCAGCCAGGCGCGCTCGGCATCGCCGCGGAGCGCTTCCAGCAGGCGCATCACATCCTGCGCGGTACCCACCATGCCGCCGCCGGCGGAAGGGAACGCATCCGGGTTGCTGGCCCGGGCAAGGCTGTAGGCAATTCCCGCCGTGCCTTCGAAGGGCGGCACCACCTCGCCTTCGCGCAGCCGGTGCGGTTGCGGCGTATCGGACACGTAGGGCGTGGCCAGGCGCGCCGGGGTCGCGGTGTGGAAGCCGGTGTCCGTCATGCCCAGCGGCGCAGTCACCTGCTCGCGCACGACCTGCGCAAGCGGCTGACCCGTGGCCGCTTCCAGCACGGCACCGGCCACGTCCACACCCAGCGCGTAGTGCCAGGCCTGCCCGGGCGGGAACAGCAGCGGCACATCGGCGATCCGCCGCAGGTTCTCGTGCAGGGTGATCGGGCTGTCGTCCATGCCGTCGCTGACCCCGGCGCGCGCATGCGGGCCGTCGGCGTCGGCATCCAGGAAGCGATAGCCAAGCCCGGCACTGTGGCTGAGCAGCTGGCGCAGGGTCATGACCGGCCGGGTGCCATCAGGCAGCGCGGGCCGGAAGTCAGGCAACCAATCGGTGACCGGTGCATCCAGCGATACGTGCCCCTGCGCCACCAGGCGCATCACCGCGGCGGTCACGATCGGCTTGCTTACCGACGCCAGCCGGAACAGGGCATCGGCCTGCATCGGCCGCTGTTGCTCGCGGTCGGCCCAGCCGCTTGCGCTGGCGTGGCGCAGCTGGCCATGTTCGCGCACCAGCACCACCGCGCCGACAACGCGCTGGTCGGCATGGGCGGCGGAGAGCACGGTATCCACCGCGGCCAGGCGCGGCGGGACAAGGGGAGGCGCATCAAGCACGGCGGACATCGCGGAATTCCAGCAGCGGGGGGAGCGCCATGCTCGGTGTTCGGCGGCGCGCCAAACACCCAGGTCGCAGTCCACTCATTCCGGACACTGCATTCCGCAATCGGTGCAGACCCCGTACCAGCAAGGGATGCCGCCGCTGCCACCCCGGCACGCACCGCTGCATTCCATCTACCGTGCACCACCGCCGGGCCGGGCCGCTAGAGTGGCGCCTTTCCCCTTGAGTGCGGCCATGTCGGCTTTGGACAACATCGGCAACCTGCAGACCTTCGTGCACGTGGCCGACACCCGCAGCTTCGTCGACACCGGGCGCCTGCTGGGCGTGTCGGCCTCGGCCACCGGCAAGACCATCACGCGCCTGGAGCAGGCACTGGGCGTGCGCCTGTTCCATCGCAGCACGCGCAGCGTGACCCTGACCGCCGAGGGCGAGCGCTTCCTGCTGCGCTGCCGGCGCATCCTCGACGAGCTGGACGCCGGCCGCACCGAGCTGGCCCAGCAGGCCGCCGCGCCGTGTGGCGTGTTGCGGCTCAGCCTGCCGCTGGTGGGTGACCTGTCGCTGCCGATCCTGTCCGCGTTCATGGCCACCTACCCCGGCATCCGCCTGGAGCTGGACTTCGACGACCGCCTGGTCGATGTGGTCGAAGAAGGCTTCGACGCGGTGCTGCGCGTGGGCGAGCCGTCCGACTCGCGGCTCAGCGCGCGCCGGCTGGGCGTGTTCCCCCGCTACCTGGTGGCCTCGCCCGAGTATCTGGCGCGGCGCGGCACGCCCCAGGCCCCGCACGATCTGCTGCAGCACGACTGCCTGCACTACCGTTTCCCCAGCAGCGGCAAGCTGGAACCGTGGCCGCTGCCACGCGCGTCCGGGGAACCGGTGTTGGAGCTGCCGGTGTCGATGGTGGCCAACACCATCGAGGCGCGCCTGGCCTTCGCGCTGGCCGGGCGCGGCATCGCCTACATCCCCGAGCACTCGGTACGCGATGCGTTGGCCGATGGCCGCCTGGTGCGCGTGCTGCCCGAGCAGATCCACGCCTGCGGCACCTTCCACCTGCTGTGGCCGTCAGGCCGCCACGTGCTGCCCAAGCTGCGGGTATTCATCGATTTCGTCAGCGCCCGGCTCACCGGCGTGAGCTGTTGAACAGCGGGCATTCACTCCCTTGGCGCGGCGCAAATCTATACTGGCGGCGCGACAGCCAGTCGCCTGTGTAATGAGGTATGCCCGCATGCGCCAGTGATGCCCCGCCGTCTGTTTGACGGCCTGTGTCCTTCCCGCCCCGTGCGTGAAGGGAACCCACGGCATCCCTGGAGGTCGCATGACCGCATTTTCCCTCACGCTCGACCGCGTGACCTGCACCCTGCCCGATGGGCGGGTTCTGTTTTCCGATATCAGCACCCACTTCGACACCACCCCGACCGGCCTGGTCGGGCGTAATGGCGTGGGCAAGAGCGTGCTGGCCCGCGTGTTGGCCGGCCAGCGCGCGCCCAGTGCCGGCCAGGTGCAGCGCCACGGCCGCGTGCACCTGCTGGCCCAGCACAGTGGTGCCCCACCGGGCAGCATCGCCGCGCTGGCGGGCGTGGCACCGCTGCTGGCTGCGCTGGCGCGCATCGAGGCCGGCAGTGTCGATCCCACCGATTTCACCGCGGTAGGCGAGCGCTGGAACATCCGCGAAGAGCTGCAGGCGCAGTGGCAGCAGTTGGGCTTGCCGCCGCTGGACCCGGCGCAACCGGCCGCCTCGCTCAGCGGCGGCCAGGCCATGCAGGTGGCCCTGGGCGGTGCGCTGCTGTCGCAGGCCGACGGTCTGATCCTCGACGAGCCCAGCAATCACCTCGATGCCCGCCATCGCACGCGGCTGCTGGATGCGCTGGCGCACTGGCGCGGCGGCCTGATCGTGATCAGCCACGACCGCCGCGTGCTGCGCGCGATGCAGCGCATTGTCGAACTGTCGCCGGGCGGGCTGCGCAGCTACGGCGGCAACTACGACCTGTATGCCGCGCAGAAGCATGACGAGCACAGCGCCGCCACCGAACTGCTGGCGCTGCGCAAGCGCGAACGGCGCCACCAGCACGACGCCGCGCGTGAGCAACGCGAACGGCTTGAGCACCGCCAGTCCCGCGCGCAACGCACCGCCCGCACGGCCAACCAGGCTCCGATCCTGCTGGGCGGCATGAAGAACCGCAGCGAGCACAGTGCCGGGCGCTGGCAGGCCCAGCAACTGGAGCGCAGCGCGGCGCTGGACGCCCGCGTGCGCGAGGCCGCTGCGCAGGTGGACGATGTCGCCGGGATTGCCCTGCTCGCGCCCCACCAGGCGGAGCCCGGGCCGCAGCGCGTGGCCGAGCTTACCGACGTGCAGCTGCCGTGGGTGTCGCCGCCGTGGCGGCAGCTCGGCCTGCGGGTACAGCGCGGTCAGCGCATCGGCGTGCGCGGCCCGAACGGCAGTGGCAAATCCACGTTGCTGCGGCTACTGGCCGGCCAGTGCGATGCCGTTGCCGGTACCTGCACGGTGGCCGCGCGCACCGCGCTGCTCGACCAATCCCTGTCATCGCTGCCCGCGCAGGCAACGGCGCTGTCGCTGCTGCGCGAGGCCCACCCCGAGGCCGGCGACGCCGATGCGCGCACCCGGCTTGCGCTGCTCGGGCTGGACGCCGAACGCAGCCTGCGCCCGCTGTCCACGCTGAGTGGCGGCGAGCGCCTGAAGGCCGCGCTGGCCGCCGTGCTGTACGCGCGCGCGCCGCCGCAGTTGCTGCTGCTCGACGAACCCGGCAACCACCTTGACCTGCCCTCCCTGGCCGCGCTGGAGCAGATGCTGAGCCAATTCAACGGCACGCTGATGATCGTCTCGCACGACCAGGCGCTGCTGGATGCCGTGGGGCTGACCCACTTCCTGGACGCGGGCACCGAAGGCTGGTCGTTGACGCCGGTGTAGGCGGCGCCGTCAGTGCCGCGACCACGCCGGGAACGCGTCGGGCAGCAGCTGCCACAGCATCGGCCCGGCGCGCATCTCGGTATCGGTGAGCAGGCAGGCGTCGAACTCGGCGCGCACCGCGCGCTCGTCCATCTCCACTCCGATCACCGCCAGCTCCTGGCGGCGATCGCCCCACCACGGGTGCCACATGCGGCGCATGGCCTGGTACTCGCCGGCATCGCCCACCTCGTCCATGCCCGGCATGGGCGCAGTCCAGCAGGCGGCCTGTTGGCGCACCCAACCGACGTCGGTGTAAGGCACCTGCGGCGGTGGCAGCAGCGGCGGGGTGTCCTCCAGCCCGGCCTCCACCCGCTCGCGTGCGGCGTACCAGAAACCGGCGGCCTCGGTACGGGTGGCCGCGCCCACGCTGGACAGCTCGCCCACCCAGTCCATGCGGTTGGCCAGCCAGAAGAACCCCTTGCTGCGGATCACCGGCCCCAGCCCCTGCTGCAACAGCTGGGCGAAGCGCTGCGGGTGGAACGGCCGACGCGCACGGTACACGAAGCTGCTGATGCCGTACGCCTCGGTCTCCGGCGTATGCACGCCACGCAGGGCCTGCATCCAACCCGGTGCCAGCTGCGCCTTGATGTAATCGAAGCGATGCGTATCCAGCACGTCGTGCAGCGGCACGTTGCCCTGTTCGGACAGCACCAGCCGCGCCTCGCGGTTCATTGCGCGCAGCACGGCCAGGGTCGACTGCAGCGTGTCGTCGTCGATCAGGTCGCACTTGCTCACCACGATCACATCGGCAAACTCGATCTGCTCGGCCAGCAGGTTCACCACCCCACGCACGTCGTCGGCACCGGCCTGCTGGCCGCGGTCGGCCAGCCGGTCGGTCGAGCCGAAGTCGTGCAGGAAGTTCTGCCCATCCACCACCGTCACCATCGTGTCCAGGCGCGCGATGTCGTTGAGGCAGAAGCCGTCCTCATCGCGGACCGAGAAGGTGGCCGCCACCGGCATCGGCTCGGCGATGCCGGTCGATTCGATCAGCAGGTAGTCGTAGCGGCCTTCGGCGGCCAGCCGCTTGACCTCCTGCAGCAGATCGTCGCGCAGGGTGCAGCAGATGCAGCCATTGCTGAACTCCACCAACGTCTCTTCGGTTCGGCGCAGCGCCGCGCCCCCATCGCGCACCAGCTGCGCGTCGATGTTGATCTCGCTCATGTCGTTGACGATCACCGCCACCCGCCGTCCCTCGCGGTTGCGCAGCAGCTGGTTGAGCAGCGTGGTCTTGCCGGCGCCAAGGAAACCGGACAACACGGTCACCGGCAGGCGGGCATCGGTGGGGGCAGCAGTGGCGTTCATGGAGGGGCAGGGTCCGCAGCGGAATGAAATGTTACTATATAACATTCACTGAGCCGGACCCCAGCCCCATGAGACGTTCTTCAACCCTGCTCGATGCCGGCGCCATCGCCCTGTCCAGCCTGTGCCTGCTGCACTGCCTGGCCCTGCCGATCCTGGCAGCCACCCTGCCCTTGTTCGGGGTGTGGGCGCAGGCCGAATGGGTGCACGAGCTGTTCGTGGCCATCGCCGCCCCGCTGACCGGCTTCGCCCTGTGGCGCGCGCACCGCCAGCAGCGCCTGCCTGCGGCCGCCGTCACCAGCGCCGCGCTGGGCCTGCTGCTGTTGCTGGCCGGCGCCGCCGAGTGGCCCAGCCACGACAGCGAAACCCCGATGACCGTCGCCGGCAGCCTGCTGCTGGCGGCCACGCATGTGTGGAACGCCTGGCGGCGGCATCGGCATTGAGGGGCAGTCAACCGTCGCCGCTGGCGTGATGCTGCGCTTCGTCAGCGCGCGATCGCGGGACATCCTCCCCCTCAGTGGTGCAGCAGCATCGACACGATGAACAGCGCCAGCGGTGCGGTGCTGACCACCGCACCGACGATCCCCAGCCACGGCCAGCGTTCCTGGCGCACCCGCGAGGCCATGGCGGCCACCAGTCCTACGGCCGCCGCCGCGAGCACACCGATGGCAACCCCGGTGGTACCGGCCCCGGCAATGACGCCATGGTTGGCCACGCCGGCCAGCCAGCCGGCCGCACCACCCACCGGCAGGCCAAGGAAACTGCACAGCCCCAACACGGGTGCCCGTGCGGCACGCGGTGATGCGGGAAGGGTGGATGCAGGCGAAAGGTTGTCCTGGGGCACAGGCGCTACTCGTTTGGAAGGCCTCCAACGTACACCCTGAACCGTATCGGCGAGGCGCTGTCGATCCACGACGCCCGGGGCGCATCCCTGTGGAAGCGCGTCGGGTGGAGGCGGCGTCTGGCCGCAGCGCCCTCAGTGATGGGCGATGAACGCCACGAGGAACAGCAGCAGCGGCGCCTTGCTGACCAACGCGCCGGTGATGCCCAACCACGGCCAGCGCTCCCGGCGCTCGCGTGCGGCGATGCTGGCCACCATCCCCACGCCTGCCGCCGCCAGCACGCCAATGGCCGCCATGACGCTGCTGGCCACGCCTGCATCGCCCTGCCCGCCTACGTCTGCCAGCCAACAGGCCGCAGCGCCCAGCGGCAGCCCGAGGAAGCTGCACACGCCCATTACCGGGGCCCGGGCCGCGGGTTGCCGTGGTTGGAAGGATGCTGCCGGTGGCGGACGGGGATGCGGGGGCACGGGGGCTGCTCGTCTGGACGGCCACCAACGTACACCCGGGCGGATGGCAGGGGTGTACACGGCGGCCTCTCTACACGGCGTCGTTGGACGACGTTGCCTAGACTGCGCCTACCGCCGCACCAGCACACTGCCATGCGCCCAGCCATCTGCCTGCCCCTGCTTGCCCCGGTCCTGCTGCTGGGTGCCTGCCGCAACCCCGACACCGGCGCCGGCGTGTTCTCCGCCGATCCCCTGCTGGGCTGCTACGCCACCCACGCGCGCAAGCCCGCCGAGTTCCGCATCGAGCAGCAGCAGGGCCAGTACTTCGTCAGCTTCAACCGCGACGAGCAATGGCAGCGCGACCCCACGGCGCTGCAGGTGTCCTCGCGCGCGGACATCACCCGCTACTTCAAGGACGATGCCGATCAGATCGACAAGGCGCTGGTCCGGCCCACCGGCGGGTTCGGCATCTTCCACTTCAACCCGGGCGCCACCCTCAAGGGCAAGGACAAGAACAGCGACTACATGGCCCTGGTACTGATCGGCGCCGGACCGGTGTTCAAGGTGCGTTGCGGCTGACCCTGGCGGCAACCGGCACTACCTCAGCATTGCACCTCCTCCGACCGCCCCACGCGGTGGATGGAGCTGTACGGCCACTCCATCGCATCGCGCACATGGCCGTGCTTGACCGGGTTCTGGTGCACATAGGCCACGTGCCGATGGAAGTCGTCCTCATCCAGAATGCGGTGTTCGCGAAAACTGCTGTGCCACAGCGGCCGTGCGCAACGATCGCGACGCAGCACCGCGCGCGGCGGCTTGCCCGGCAGGTGGCGGTCGAAGATGGCCTGGATCTGTGTCCAGCGCCGATGCCCGTCATCATCCCCCGCCGGCAGCGTCCACACACCATGCAGATGGTCGGGCAGAACCACGATGGCATCGATGCGGAACGGACGTGCCTGCTGCGCCACCCGGAACGCCAGCCGCAATGCCTGCGCATGCTCCACCAGCAGCCCGGCGTGGGCACGGTGCAGGTGCGCACTGAAGAAGTACGCGTTGCCAGGCTGCCAAGGGCGGTGATCGCAGGACATGCTCGCAGTGTCCGTATCCGCCTGCACGGCAGCGATCAGAAGACGCAGCGCCATTGGCTGGGAAAGTGGCGCGCGGTGCTGTCATCGCAGGCGCTGCGAAGCATCAGACATCCCCTCAATGGAGAGACGACGCTACACTGCGCGGTCACCCGCACCCGTGGCTGCCTGATGCGATTGTCCGCCGTGTTGTTGCCTGCGCTTGTGCTGCTTGCCGGCTGCGGCAACGGCGATTCGATCGGGCAGGGGCGGTTGATCGGCTGCTATGCCGCACCGGGTGCCCATCGCCGGGAAACCGTCAAACTGACCCGCGTGGACGGCCGTTACTTCATCGCCTACCGGCTCGCCTCGCCCTGGCGTCAGGTGGATACACCGCTGGTCACCCCCGACGACGAACAGCGCGCGGTCCTGTTCAATGCAGACGAACGTGCGCAGATGGAAGAAGCCCTGCTGACCCCGGACGGCCAGAGTGGCGTGTTCCGTTTCAAGCCCGGTGCACACGTACACGGGGAGGCGCTTCACGAGACGCACGTGGTGGTCGAACAGGGCAAGGTGCGTGCCATGCGCAAGCGACGCTGCCAATGGCTGTTCAGCCGCGGAACGCTGTTGCGCTACGGAACCTGATGCGCGCCGTTGTCAGCGATGCTGCGCCTCGCAGGCGAGGCGCGCATCAGCACGGAGACGCGATTCGAGCATGGCGTCCTGGCGCCGTCCGAGCCGCGCGTAGGCCTTCGACGTATCCGGCAGAACGCGGCGCAACGCCTGGCTGATCGGCACCGACCATGTGGACGTGACCTCATGGGTGGTGGCGTTGGCGTCACCCTGCGGCGGCCCCAACACCCACGGCAGCATCAACAGCGTCTGTGCATTCGACTGCAGCACCTGCGGCGGCGCACTTTCATAGTCGACCACCACGCGTATCGAAGGCGCATCCTCGTCCCATCGGGGGCCGGCATAGTAGCGATCAACCTGATCGCGCAGCGCGGCGCCGTGCAGCAGTGCGCGCATCTCGCGTTTCAACTGATCGGGCGTGCAGGCCGGCTGCAGCGGTGCACCATCTAACGAAGTGCGTGCCAGCACCTGTGCCGGTCGCACCCGGCGGGCCACCTCTTCCACGCCCCGCGCGCGCGGCCACGCCGGCGCGGACAGCGCCCACAGCAGTTCGGCCACGCGCTGGGCAGGAACATCGTCGGTCAGCACCGCCCCGGGATTACGTGCATCCAGTTGCGAACGGCGCACGAAGGTACGGCGGCCTGCTGCGGGTTGGAGCCGGTGAACCTCATCGGCATGGTCACTGCCGCGGTGCTGGTAGTGGATGTCGATGGAGCGCACATCCTGCAACCCGCCTGCCGGAGGCACATGCGGCGCGTTGCCACAGCCGACCAGCAACACCATCGCCCCCAGCCGCAGCGCGGCGGTCAGCCAGCGCGGCACCCGACGGTGGGAACGGCAGTGGTTCTGCAGCCTGGTGCTCATGTCGCGTCCTGACATCGTTCTATGGGGTGCGCTTTCCGCAGGGACAGACGTCGTCCTGGCCAGTGCGCCAGTACTATAGCCGTGACGCTTCGGCACACGCGAAGCGATCACAAACCCGGCCACCGTCCGGTGTCCCCAGCGACTGCACTGCGAACCGCCGCACAACTGCCCGCCGCTCTGCGCGCCACACTGTGTCGCCCCTCCCGGAGCCTTGCTCGTGCAGCCACTTCTCGCGTTGCTTCTGTTCACAAGCGTCGTGCCCGAGCCTCCTCCACCGGGGTTCCACGACCGCCCCGCCCTCGACGCTGACGGCACTGTTCTGATCGTGCGCACGGGGCGCTGGCCGGACCTGGCCGATGACCAGCGCCAGATAGACGTGGAACAGGTGCTTGTGCCCAACCCGGATGGCTCGTTCACTTACCGGTACGCGCGCCAGTCGCTGGCCACCCGCGTCTACCACCAGACCCTGTGTGCGCGGGACGGCATGGAGGCGGCCACCGGTGAAGGCATCCTCAGCGGCACTGGAACCTATGGCGGCTGGGTATGTTCGTCCGTGCAGGAGGACCCGGCCCCCACGCCCGAATGAACCTGGACGCTAGTACGGGATAGGCAACAGCCCGCCCCGGAACCCCGTCTCAGGTACGATGCCCACCCCTGGCTCACTTGCGCCACGCGGCCCCACAGGCCCGGCGCCCCCACTTCCGTGCCCCATTACACCGGCCCCCTGCTGACCCGCCCGCTTGCCGAAGCCCTCACCCGCGCCCGCGACAGCGGCGCGACCGAATGGACCGGCTCGCTCGACCTTGGCCTGTCCACCGGCACCGCCACGCTGGCCGCCGACCACTGGCTGTGGAAGGGCGCGCGCTACGACTACCCGGGCAAGACCAAAGACCGCACCCTGTATTACTGGGACGGCGAAGAATTCCTGGCGGTGTCGCGGTTCGGCTCGGCACTGATCAAACTGGTGCCCACCGAGTGGGATGCTCCCACTTTCGAGATCGACGGCATCAAGATGCTGCCCAGCGCCCAGGTGTCGCCGTTCGAAGATGCGCGGCGCAAGGTGGCGCTGATTGCCCCGGCCGGCAAGACCGTGCTCGATACCTGCGGCGGGCTCGGCTACTTCGCGGCGTGCTGCCTGGAAGGCGGCGTCACCCGTATCCAATCGTTCGAAAAGAACCCCGACGTGCTGTGGCTGCGCACGCTCAACCCGTGGTCGCCCGACCCCGAGGCGGCCAGCAGCGGCGGGCGCCTGTCGCTGACCCAGGGCGATGTGTCACAGGCCATTGAAGCGCTCGAATCCAGTTCGGTCGACGCCATCCTGCACGACCCGCCGCGCTTCGGCATTGCCGGCGAGTTGTATTCGCAGGTGTTCTACGACCAGTTGGCGCGGGTGATCCGCAAAGGTGGGCGCATGTTCCACTACACCGGCGCGCCGAACAAACTCACCAGCGGCCGCGATGTGCCGCGTGAAGTGGCCAAGCGCCTGGAGAAGGCCGGATTCAAGGCCGACCTGGCCATGGACGGCGTGCTCGCCATTCGCCGCTGAGGTCGCCGCCCGTTGACGGTCGACGCCGCGTAAGGGGGGCGCGTCAGTCCCCGCGTGGGAGCTTGGCCGCCCACATGTTGTCGACCAGGTTCGGATAGGCACGGCCGTTTTCCTCGGCCCGTTGCCGCGCGGCGTCCTTTTGTGCCGGCGACAACGGTCGGGACGCCCCGCCTTTGGGGTTGGGCTTCTTCCACGGCGGGGTACGGGTCTGGCGCATGGGCGGATGCTACCGCACCGTCACTTGGCCAGGAACGCCACCAACGCCGCGTTGAACTGCTCGGCGTGGCTGGCATTGCACCCGTGCGGCGCGTCCTTCAGCACCACCGCCTCGCTCCCGGCAATGGCCGCGTGGGTGCGCTTGCCCGAACCCTCGTAAGGCACCGTGCCATCGCTGTCGCCGTGCAGCACCAGGGTGGGCACGGTGACCTTCTTCAGGTCCTGGCGGAAGTCGGTGGTGCCGAAGGCCTTCATGCAGCCCAACGCCGCCGTCTGGTCCGACTGCCTGCACAGGGCGATGGCCTCCTGGCGCTCTTTCTCGCTGACCTTGAGCTCACCGTTGGCGCTGAAGAAGTCCTTGGTAAAGCCATCGAAGAACGTATCGCGATCGCGCTCCAGGCCCTGCTTCATTTCATCGGCCTTGGCCGGGGTCAACGGGCCTTCGGGGTTGTCGTCGGTCTTGAGCATGTACGGCGGCACGGCCGAGGCGAACACCACGCTGTGCAGGCGCTGTTCGCCGTGGCGGGCGATGTAGCGGGCCACTTCGCCACCGCCCATCGAGAAGCCCACCAGCGTGACGTCCTGCAGGTCGAGGTCGTTGATCACGCCGGCCAGATCGTCGGCCAGCGTGTCGTACTCGTAACCGTCGGCCGGCTTGTCCGAGCGCCCGAAGCCACGGCGGTCGTAGGCCACCACGCGGTAGCCGGCCTCGTTGAGCACCGGCACCTGCGCCTTCCAGGAGTCGGCCGACAGCGGCCAGCCGTGGATCAGCACCACCGGGCGGCCGGTACCGCCGGTGTCTTCAACATGCAGGCGAACGCGGGAAGCAGTCATGGAAACTCCGAGTTGGGCGGAAAGAGAGTGACCGATGCTAGGCAGGCGGCGCGCCGAGGTGTGTGAAAAATTCCGCCGCAGCCTCTACGCCACGTACACAGCGGTGCGCATGGCCCCGTTGTGGCGCGGCGCGCAGCGGATGAATCGCGCATCAACCGCAGCGCGCGCCATCCACCCCGGGTTAACCCTTCCACGCACCCACGTGCCCTACGCTTGAGGCTTCGACGACGCCATCAGGACACTGCATGACTTCACCCTCTGCTGCGCCCGCCACCGAAGCCGAACGCCAACGCGCCCTGGACGCCCTGCATATCGTGGGCAGCCTGCCCGAGCCGGCCTACGATGACATCGTGAAGGTAGCGGCCGCCGTATGCGGCACGCCGATGGCGCTGGTCACCCTGATTGATCGCGACCGCCAGTGGTTCAAGGCACGCACCGGGCTGGACGGCATGCAGACCGAGCGCAACGTGGCCGTTTGCGACCACGCCATTCGCCAGCCCGACCAGTTGATGGAAATCGGCGACCTGGCCCAGGACGCGCGCTTTGCCGACAACCCCGTGCTCAACGACATCGGCGCACGTTTCTACGCCGGCATGCCCCTGGTCACCGAACAGGGCGCGGCGGTGGGCAGCGTGTGCGTGGTGGACGTTGCCCCGCGCGAACTCAATGCCGTGCAGCGCGATGCGTTGCAGGCCCTGGCCCGGCTGACCATGACCCTGATGGAAAGCCGCAGCCGCGAACGCGACCAGCAGGTGGCCGCCATCCTCGACCACGCCGTGCCAGCAGAGGAAGCGTCGCCCGACCCGGCCAGCGCCTACACCGTGGTGATCCTGGAGCTGCAGGACCTGGCCACGCTGGCACAGCAGCTGGGGGAGCGCACGCTGGACCGCCACCTGCAGCAGCTGGACGTCGCGCTGGAGCAGTGCCTGCAGCCGGACCGCGGCGACAGCCTCAACCGCGTCACCGGCAGCGGCGAGTTCATCGCGGTGCTGGGCAGCGCCCATGCCCCGGACACCGTGGCGGCGTTTGAGGCAGTCGCGGATAACACCCTGCAACGACTCGGCACGCCGTTGCTGCTGGGCGCGGCGTCCACCGATCGTGGCGAATCCACCAACGCCGTGTTCCTGCGCGCGGACCAGGCGCTGAGCGCCGCCAAGCAGCGGGGCCACTGACCTTCCACCGTGGCGGGCCTCTGTGCATCGTCAGCGTGGCTGTCTCAGTCCGTGAGACAGACGCGCTGCATGCTGCATCACGCACCACCCACGGAGACCGGGACAGATGGACCTTCGCCCGCTTTATCCCCGCGCCACCGCCCCTGCCGTGCTGGCCCTGCCGCGCGTTGCCTGCGGTGGCCTGGCCCGCACGTTGCTGCTGCACGGCGTGGGCGCACACCCCGCCTCGCGCGCCGCGCTGCGCAAGGCACTGCGCAGTACCGCGCAAGCCGGGGCATGCCAGTGTTGCCCGGCCACTCCGCGTTCGCACCCGTGCACCGCTTCTCCGGTCGCCCGCAGCGCGGCGTGCGTGGGCAAGGCGGCGTCCGTAGCCAGCGCCAGCGCCTGAGCGCACGCGTTTCACCCCAGCCCAGCAGATCCACATCCCTGCGCCACGGGTGTTCGCGTTCGGGGCATGGCGCACCCCATTACTAATTACATAGTTGACATGCCGAGCGCGGCGGGCGCACGATCCGATCATCAACTAACAAACCAGTAGACCGTCATGGCCCGCCCCAGTTCGCCCACCCTGACCGACTCCGAGCGCCGCATCCTCGAAGTGCTGTGGAAGACCAAGGAAGCCTCGGTACGCGAGGTAACCGACGCGCTGTCGAAGAAGAAGCCGGTGGCCTACACCACCGTGCTGACCATGTTCAAAGTGCTGGAAAAGAAGGGCCTGGTGACCTACCGCAGCGAAGGCCGCGCGTTTATCTACAGTGCGGCCATCAGCCGTAGCGAGGCCCGCCGCCAGGCACTGGAAAACCTGCTGAAGTCGTTCTTCAACGACTCGCCCAGCGTGCTGGCCCAGCACCTTATCGACGAACACGACATGGACGCCGACGAACTGGCCGCCCTGCAGAAGCGTGTTGACGATGCAGCCACCCCGGGGAAGTCGTCATGAGCGCATCCGCGGCCCACACCCTGTTGACCGTGGCCGTGCAGCACCTGTGGCATGCCGCGCTGCTGCTGGCGCTGGTACTGCTGGTGATGCAGCGCGCGCGGCTCAGCGCCGAGGTACGTTCCTGGGTGCTGTGCGGTGCCTTCGCGCTGGCCGCGGTGTCGCCGTTGCTGGTGCTGCTGCCGCGCGAAGCGGTCACCGTCACCGAGGCCGGGATGTCCCTGCCCGCCGCAGCACGCTCGACTGCACTGCCGGCCTCCGATGTGCCAGCCGCACCCGCGTCACCCACTACTTCACCGGCCGCCTACGTACCCACCGCGCTGCAGGCGTTGGCGATGGTCTGGCTGCTGGGCACGCTGTGGGGGCTGCTGCGCCTGGCGCAGGGCATCTGGCAGGCCCGCCGGCTGCACCGTGCCGCGCGTCCTGCCCCCGCACTGGACGCCCTGCTCGGCCCGGCGCTGCCACGCGGCAGCGGCGTTGCACTGTCCGATGCAGTGGCCGGCCCGATGGTGGTGGGTCTGTTCGCCCCGCGCATCCTGGTGCCCCCGCACCTGGCCAGCACCTTGTCGCCCCCGGCCCTGCGCGACCTGTTGCTGCATGAAGCCGCGCACGTGCAGCGCCGTGATCTCTGGGTAACCGCCCTGCAGCGCACCGTGCTGGCGGTGTACTGGTGGAGCCCGTGCCTGCGCATGCTGGGCAACCGGCTGGAACTGGCCCGCGAAATGGCCTGCGATGCCCGCGCCGCACACCGCTCCAGCAGTGGCCGCGACTACGCCGATTCACTGCTGCGCGGTATCGCCGGCATGGTCCAGCACCGCCCGCAGGGCGCTACCCTGGCGGTAGGCATGTCGGGCAGTCGCAGCGGGCTGACGCAACGCGTGGAGGGCTTGCTGCACCTGCAGGCAGGGCAGGTGGGCTGGCGCAGCCGGTTGCGGTGGAGCGCCCTGTGCCTGGCCGCGCTGGCCACCCACGTGGGCGTCACCGTCGCGGCCACCCCGCGGCTGGGGGCGCCGATCGTGGTGGCGCCTGACAGCGCCCCCGCCACACGCACCGCGTCGGCGCAGGCCAAGCGCCTGCTCGACGCCGCCGCAGAGGGCGACCTCGCCCAGGTGCGGCAGCTGGTGCAGGCCGGCGTCGCGGTGGATACCCAACGTCCCGGTGACGGCACCGCGCTCATCGCCGCCGCGCGCCACGGGCGCCTGGCTACGGTAGATGCGCTGCTCGCCCTCGGCGCCACGCCGGACCTTGCCTCGCGTGGCGATGGCAACCCGCTCATTGCCGCCGCGCGCCGTGGCCACCTGCCGGTGGTGGAACGGCTGGTGGGCGCCGGTGCCGACGTCAACCGCATCGTCGCCTACGACGAAACCCCGCTGATCAATGCCGCCCGCTCCGGCGACGTGGACACCGTGGCCTATCTGGTCGCCCACGGGGCCGACGTCAACCTGGGCGTGGTGGCCGACGCCGGGCAGTGGCGCTCGCCGGTGAACCAGGCACGCAACAGCCGCGTGCGCGATTACCTGATCCAGCACGGCGCCGTCGCCGGCCGCCGCTGACCCCGCGCGCGCACCGCGCATAGCCCGCCCCTGCAACACACCCCCACGTGGTGGCCGCCCGGCCATCACCGGCCGGCTGCGGCCCGCGTTGGGCAACGCCGCATCGGTTTTCCTGCCCGCACACCCCACCCCGAGGTTCCGCATGGTTTCGATCCGTCGCGCTTCCCCTGCCGCCTCCGTGCTGCCAGCCCGCCACGTCCTGCTGCGTGGCGCACTGGCCGCCACGCTCTCACTGCTGCTGGCCCTGCCCGCCTTCGCCGCGGACCGCCGCGACACCGCCATCGACCGCGCACTGACCACCGGCCTGCGCCCCAGTGTGGTGCCCGCCAGCGACCCGCTGCCACACTGGTCGCTGCAGGCGCGCATGGCGCATTACCACGTGCCCGGTGTAGCCATCGCGGTGCTGCGCGATGGCAAGCTGGTGCACAGCGCCGGCTATGGCCTGCGCCAGGCCGGCAGCCGCGATGCCGTGAACGCAGACACGTTGTTCTCGGTGGGCTCGGTCAGCAAGGTCATCACCGCGGCCACCACGTTGCGCCTGGTGGCCGATGGCAGCCTCGCGCTGGACCGGGACATCAGCAGCTACCTGCGCAGCTGGAAGATACCGGCGACACCCACCACCCCGACTCCGCAGGTGAGCCTGCGCATGCTGATGTCGCACACCGCCGGGCTGGGCGTGCACGGCTTTGCCGACTATCTGCCGGGCGAACCGCTGCCCACGCTGCTGCAGACGCTGGACGGTATCGCCCCGGCGAAGAACCAACCGGTGCGCCTGATCCACGCCCCCGGCGAGCGCGGCGACTATTCCGGCGGCGGCGTCATGGTGGAACAGCAGGTGCTCGAAGATGCCAGCGGCCAGCCGTTGGACGCACTGGCCCGCACCCAGGTGTTCGCCCCGCTGCACATGCAGCGCAGCCGCTTCACCACCCCGCCGGACAGCCTCGACAACATCGCCAAGGCCCACGATGGCGACGGCGCGCCCACCGCCCTGCCGCGCGGCTGGCAGTCGTTTCCCGAAGCCGGCGCGTCGGGCCTGTGGACCAGCGCCAATGACCTGGCCACGTTCGTAGCGGCGTTGACCAACAGCTATCGCAGCCCGGGCGGCTTCCTGCCGCAACCGATCGCCATCGACATGATGACCGAGGTATCGCCGAGCTGGCATGGCCTGGGCCCGCGCCTGGACGGCAGCGGCGCCACCCGCATCTTCCACCACGGCGGCTCCAACGACAGCTACCGCGCCTGGATCGAAGGCTACCTGGAAACCGGCGACGGCCTGGTCATCCTCACCAATGGCGAGAACGGCGGCGAGCTCACCACCGAGATCCGCAATGCCCTGTCCGATGCGCTGGGCCGTGGCGTGAACCCGCCGGTCCGCCCTGTCGCGCTGGACCTGCGCGCACCGGCCTATGCCGACTACGCCGGCGTGTTCGAGCAGGACCGCACCGTGCCCATGGCACACCGCCGCGCCCTGGCCGACATCTTCGACATTCCGGCATTGCAGGTGAAGGTGGCCAACGGGCAGGTGCGCGTGGGCGTCGCCGGGCGGCCGCAGGACGGGCAAGTGCTGCCGCTTGCCCCCAACCGCTTCGTGTCACCGGATATCGACGGACTGCAGATCGAGTTCCACCGCGATGCGTGGGGCAAGGTCAACGCATTGAGCGTGCTGCATGGCGAGGCACGTGCGTACTACGTACGCAAGTGACAGTGACGTGCGCGGCGGCCAACCAAGCTGCGGCGCACGACCGGTGAGGGGTCCCCTCAGTCTGCGGAGGCGGAATGGCGCAGTTGCACGCGGCGCGCGCCAAGCACCGCGTAGGAGATGCTGAGCGGCGTACCCGGTGCCACGTTTACCTGCAGCCCCCTGGTACTGCCGGCGGTCTGCAGAAGATGCCACTCCCCGCCCACCCGCGCGAACAGTGCGTGCTCCACGCCTTGGCGGCCATCATTGCGACGCGCCCGCATCACCTCCTGCACCGGCCCGGTCATCGTGTGGCGGCGCACCGTGTCGCGCTGCAGCCACATGCGCAGGGCAGGCAGCCAGGTGCCCAACAGCCACACCGTGAGCACCAGCAGACCGACCCACAGCCACACGCTGAAACCGCGGCTCACGGTTGGCAGCAAGAGCGACATGGCGGCCAGCCCGGCCACCATGGCCGCGCCCAGCCATGCCCCTGCACGCAGCGCCGCCCGCGGGCGGGCGCAGAGGTCGCGCCAATCCTGCGCCTCCATCACTGCGGGCGCGTCGGCCACCGCCGCCATCCCCGGGTAGTCCACCTGCAGCAGGTGACCGGGGTGCGCCGCGCTCCATACCAACCTCAAGGGCGTGCCCGGCGCAGGCCCCAACACGTACTGCGGCACGAAGCCGGACAGCGCGTCAGTCCCGGGCGACTCCTCCAGCACCGGGTGGCGGTAGTCGCCCACCACGTAAGCACGTGGCGCCCGCTCGAAACGCACCTGCTGCGGCAGGATCTCGGCGACCTGCAGCGCACCGTCCATCACCGCCACCTGGCCCGATGCCAGTGCCTCGCGCACCCACACCGGGCGACGCTGCCGCACCAGGACCGCCGCGACAATGCCCGCCGCGCCTACTACGGCCGCCAGCATCATCGGCACCCACGTGGGCGCGGCATGCGCGCGGTGCAGGCCCCGCCAACCGAAGTAGGCGGTGATCGCAATGGCCAGGCAGACGGCGATCAGCAGCCACAGGTTGCCGGCGGCGCGTTGGCGGGTGAGGTCGGCCTGCAAACGGGAGCGGAGTTCGGCGGGTATCGCGGTGAGGGTGCGCGGGGAAGGTGGGGGCATCCGTGGTCTCGGTAGCGGTGCGTCTACCAGGGACGCGACCGCTGATTATCGCGCAAGGCGCGGGCGGGACGGCGCGCTATCCGGGGCTTTTCTAAAGAAACGCGCGTGCGGGCCGCTAGGCCCGGTGAGAGAGACGCCTCTTCGTCAGGAGTAGCGGCGAAAAGGAAATGCATGGTGTCCCACTGCACGGCCGCGTAAGCACAGGCCACGTGCGACACAGCTATGATTGATGGTCACCATATGGAACAGGGGAACGTCCAATGAGCTTCAACAGCGCAAACCTCTTCACGGTCGAAGAGGTCCGCAGCAATTTCACTTTTGTGGTTCCGGAATTCCAACGCGGTTATGCCTGGAACGAGGAGCAGTGGCAGGCCTTGTGGGATGACGTGGTCAGTACGGCGGAAAGGAGCGGCTCCCACCATTACGGCGGCTCCATCATGCTTTCCAATGCTGAACCCGGAAGTACCGTAGTCGAGCTGATCGACGGCCAACAGCGCATGACGTCCATCGCCCTGATGCTGGCTGCGCTCGGCACGCAGGGATTTCCAATCCAGTTCCGCGACAATGAGCCACTGCAAACATACTACGACTACTACGCACTTAAGCGGAGCCACCTTGGCCCCAGCCTTAAACAGCATATTTCCTTCTACTCGCGGAACATCGCAGATGCCGCCCTCTTCTTCTCTGCACAAGCGCAGGGAGTGGCCGATGAGGCTACCCGCAAGATGCTGGTTGATGTGGTCCTCAAGCGAATCAAGCTATTTGTGCTTGGAATTCATCAGGACTTCGACGTCCATGTGGCATTCGAGACCATCAACAATCGGGGAAAGCTTCTCTCCACCCTTGAGAAGCTGAAGAATCGCCTTCTCTATGTGCTTGCCAATGCTAAAGATGCTACGGAGGTTGTGGCCGCCAAGGCGGAGGTACATCGGTGCTGGAAACAGGTGTATCAATCGCTGGGTGCTGGCACTGAACTACTGGAAGATGATGAATTCCTGCGCGCCCATGCGATGGGGTGGTTCAGGCACGAGCGCAGAGAGAACTGGCTCCAGGATCAACTGTTCGAGCAGTCGTTCTCCGCACGGAAGCCGGTGGACTCGGCGGAAGTCCTCGCATACGTCCAGAGCTTGCAGGTGGCTGCAGCGTGTTGGCATCTGCTGCACAATCCAGCCAGCCTTCCGCCGCGCGTAGAGCAGCGACTTCTATGGCTGAAGCGCACCTCAAGTTCCACGTCCAAACCATTGCTGCTGTGGGCCCTGATCAGGCTCTCGCAGCAGTACCCCGCCGTGCTCCAAGCGCCCGGCCGCGATGGCGAATGGACGGCCCCCTTTGCCAAGCTGATCCACCAGGCAGAGCGTTTCAGTGTTCTGGTGCTGCTTGCCAATGATCGACAGTCCAATGTCGGGCAGACCGACCTGAACAATGCTGCTTACGCGTTGGCCCACCCCGGGGAGCGCATCAATCATGGCAACTCGCGGGTGGTACCGCCTTTGGATGCCGCCGCAGCGCTCACCTACATGAGCGAATTCCTGGCTGCAGCGGTGTACAACGTCCGCGATTTGGACTTGATTGAAGACGAATCGGCGCCCGATTCCGAAAAGTACTTGGATCCGAAATTCAAGCGAACGGGTGAATTTGATGCGGACGCGGTTACCGATGCGGTAGCCAAACGATTCCGTAGACGCAGCGGCTACTACAAATGGAACTTGGGAAAGCTGCTGGTATATGCATGGGAAGAGAAGCTGCGCGGAGAGCGTGGCCTACCCGAAAAGAAATCTTGGGAGAAGTTTGCCTGGGATGGTTCGGTTGAACACATCTACCCCCAGACGCCGGACGGGCGTTGGAGCGACAGCATTCTGGCAAAAGGGAAGGGGAAGGACAGGATCCACGCAGCGGTCGTGAATTCGCTCGGAAACCTGCTGCTGCTTTCGGTGCCACACAATGCGGACGCCTCCAATGCAGGGTATCTGAACGCTGGCGGGACAAAGGGCAAGCGCGAGCTTTATCGTGCAGGCAGTTACTCCGAGGCACAAGTAGCCGAAGCCTGCAACAAATGGACGGTTGTGCAGATTGCCGCACGCGGCATTGCCATGCTGCGCCACGCGCAGGCTAGTTGGAACTTCGAATTGGTCGCCGACGATGCCCCCTTGATCAAGTGGCTGCCGTTGTTGTTCGGCGAGCATGCTGACCGCATCCGAAAGGGCTGCACCGGCGTGGAGATCACCAACCAGGCACTCGCGCCCTGGGTGAAGAAGTTCATGGCGAAGTGAGTTCTGTCCGTAGAGCGGCGGACGCCTTGTTGGATCGTTCGCCGCTCATCCCCTGATCGCTCGCGAAAGCGCCGCGCCCACCCGCTCCTGCGGATGGGCACGGACGCAACGCATCAGTCCAGCTGGATCCGCGCCACCGACTCCGGGCTACCCTTGGCCTCGTTGTCGCCGTTCTTGACGGTCACGTACAGAACGTTCTTCTTCGCATCCAGCGCCAGGCTGTTCGGGTGCGTGGGCAGCGAGTAGGTCTTCAGCGGCTTGTACGTATCGCTGTTGTACGACGTCACCGTGCCCGCTTCGCGGTTGGTCACGTACAAGCGCTTGCGCTTGGCGTCCAGCAGGATGCCCAGCGGGCCGGCGTCGGTGGGGATGCTGGCCAGTTCCTTGCCGGTGGTGCGGTCCAGCACCAGCACGCGCTGGCCCGGGTGGGTGGAGGTGAAGCCCGAGCTGCTGGCCTGGTACTTGCGGATCATCTCCGAGCCCTGGTCGGTGACGTACAGGCGCTTGCCCGACGGCTCCAACGCGATGTTCATCGGCTGCTCGGCGCTCACCTTGAAGCGCTGCTCCACCTTGCCGCTGTCCGTGCCCACGGTGACCACTTCGGCCAGCAGGTTGGAGGTGTACACACGCTTGCCCTTGGCATCCAGCGCCAGGCCCGGTGCCTTGGCGTTGCCCAGGCCCGGAATGGTGTTCACCACCTTCAGCGACTGCGTGTCCACCACGAACAGCACGCTGCCCTCGCCGGAGTGGCCGGTGACATACAGGCGGTTGGCCGCGCCATCCACCACCAGCTCGCGCAGGTCATGGGTGTAGGCGGCCTTGCCGTCCTTGCCCACCTTCTTTTCCATCAGCTGCACGATGCCCACCACCTTGTGGGTGGCGGTGTCGACCACGGTGACCGAGGTGTCCACGGTGTTGCCGATGTACAGGCGGTGGTTGGCGTCGTCCAGCACCAGGCCGAAGGCTTTGCGCTCCAGCGGAATCTGCGCTTCAACGTCGAGGGTGTTGGGGTCCAGCAACAACAGCTGCGCCGGACCGGCGGCATCGCCGAAGCCACCGGACGAGGCCACGTACACCACGTCTACCGTGGGGCTGTAGGCCAGCTCATACAGGCCCTGGGCAACGGGCTTGCGCAGCACGGCGGCGGCGGTTTCTGCAGCCGGGGTGGCCTTGCCCACGGCGAACGCCGACGGGGTGCCAAGGGACAGGGTGACGGCGAGGGCCAGCGCGGCCGAACGGAGAAGGGAACGAGGGTACATGCGAGCGTCCTTGAATGGGCACGGAAGGGTGTCCTGGCTCGCTGGGCCGTACGTGTGACGGCCGGTCCCGCATGTGTGCGTGGGCTGGCTGGCTGGAATGCCGGGGAATGGTAGCAGGGTGTGGGGGTGGGTGCTTGGGTGGGGCAATTAATGGTCTGACAGCATCACTTGGAATAGCCGCCAGTGTCACATCGCAGTTGGGTCAATTACGGGCAGGATTCCAAGCTCTGCCAGGCTCATCTCAACCCTGTTCACTTGTTCCACCATACGGGGATCGGCCAAGTCCAGTAGCTCTGTCGCAAGGATCAGTGTGCCACCGCGCTGACTCTCCAGGATGGCACTGTCGGGCAGTTGGCCTGGCAAGATCGGGCTGTCTACATATCCCATCCAGCCTAGAAATTCGCGATGCTTATAGACCGCGCGGCTATAGCTATAGAGTAATAGCTCACCCGCAACGTTCTGCATAACGTTGGTATTTGCGAAGGTCACACGAGCATCAGACGACAGACCCTTCAGTAGCGACCAAACGAGAGCTCCAGGCGAGGCGTAGATTTCCTCCAGCCGCGATATTTCAAGCGTTACGCGCCCCAGGGTTGGTTTTATGGAAAGGAAGACCTTGCCCCGCTCGCGCCATTGCTTCTCGCTCCCTGCGTTGGTCAGGAGCACCCCCGTACTCCCGTCTGACTCGGCATCGGGGAACTCTCTGTAGAACGCTCGATCAGAAGATTTGATCGACGAGATCACCGTCTCTGCGTCTCCCAGCGGGACAAAGGGATCTTTGGGGCCGTCTGGAACAACCCACCAGTTCTGGAACTCCTCATGCGCGGGGAGTAAGAGGCTGATCCAAGACGTGGCCTGGCGGTGAACTTCCCGAGCATCCATGCGCACTGTAGGGATGGTGCAAGACAAACAGATCTTCACAACTCGAAGCTCCCTTCAGCGAGCAGGTGGGCCAGGAACGATCAATGTGCAACGGGCCGGCATCAAATGCCTGGATCGGTCACAGGGAGCAATCCCAGTTCCGCCAAGGTGATCTCAACGCGATTCACCCGTTCGACCGAGTGCGCATCGAAGAGATCGACCTCGCGCGTGGCCATGATCAGCGTGCCCTCACCATGGCGCTCCACACGCGCCGCATCGGGAACCTGCTCAGCGGTGACGGGCTGGTTCACGTAGCCCATCCACCCCAAGACCTCCCGATGCTGGAATACCGCGCAGTGCAGGCTATATAGCTTTCTGTCTTTACCAGAACCCTGCTGGACATTCGTCTTCGCAAAGGTAACGCGTTCGTCCAAGGTCATGGCCTTCAACAATGACCAAGTCACGTCCGATGGCGATGAGTAGACCTCTTCCATGCGACTGATCCCCAACCGTACTTCACCAGCGCCTGGATTTATTGCAAGCGCCACCTGTCCACGTCTTGCCCACTCATCCTCGGTCTCGCCGTTCGTCAAGAGGACACCGCTACTCAAGGAAGATGGCACCCCCGGGTACTTCTTCTCAAACCTTGCCCTGTTGGCCTGGATCATTGCAATGGTTCCAACTCGGTCACCAAAGGCAACTGCGGTGTCATTGATCTTGCGCGACATTGACCACCACCTTTCGAAGCCAGCGTCAACTGAGGCCAGGCGCCCAAGTGTGGCCGAGGCACGATCATAGATTTCCTCCGCTGTCAGGCTTTCGCGCTTCAATCTGCACGCCAACGTTATGTTCATAGAGAATTCCAGATAGGCCTAGCGGCATGTCCAAGTACGTTGCGTTGGTTCTCTCCACGTCCGCTGAGCACCAAAGTCCCTCATCCTTGGCCTACTTCACGACGTCACGCAAACATTCGCGGGCTGTACAGAAGCTCATAAAGTCCTTGGGCAGTGGGTATGCGCAGCACGTAAGCTTCGGCGGCGTGGGAATACTTGGGGGGTCTCACTTGAAACTACTTCCAGAGCCCTCGATCCTTTGCTTCTTTCACGATGTCGATCATGACCTCAGGCTTGCTCAGCTGCGCGAGGAACATCAAGTGCTCAACTGCCTTGACGCGCTTCAAGCTATCCAGCCGGCGGTGGCCGCCAGCTGCCAGGGCCGGGATGAAGCCATACATCTCATCGTTTGCGAGTGGACCCAGCGCCTTTTTCGCTCGATCAAAGAGAAGAGCATCCTTCTCATCTGTCTGATCCAGACTGTCCATTTTCATGGCGGCCAGCCAGTTCGAGATGAGAAAGTCGCCTTTTCCCTCGTTCATCCATCTAGATTTATCAATCGGGAAGATCATGCCCCAAGCGCAATCGATGCTTAGGCAGGGCCCCGTTTCCGTTCCCCACACCATCAGATTGCCGAATGCACTTCGGCCTATTACGTAATACTTGTCAGTTCCGTAGAAGCGCGTCTGGTGCAGCCAAGCGTTCAGAACATCGCTGTATTCCGCTGGATCCGTCATCCAAAAGCGTCCCCGCCCGTAGCCGGCAAAGCCATACGCGGACCAGTACTCAAGAAGCCTGTCCGGTAGCAGCCCACGATAGTGTTCAACTTGGGATTGCAACACAGCCTTGGCCCCAAGTGCAGGGCCAAAACCCTTCTTGTCGTGGAAGTAGGCGAATTTCTCATCAACCATCCTGATCATGTTCATCGCTCCAGGCCTGCACGGGCACTGTTGATCGCGAGTAGCCGACAGCCGTCCCAGAAGGCGCGGATCGGATAGTCGTGGCAGCGTCCAAAGGCCATGCTCCGATTGGGGCGGCATGCATCTTCAGTTGAGGTCAGCAGATCCTGGCTACTGTCCTGCACCGAGTACGATTATCCCGGCGGGAACATCACCGCTTTCGGTCGCCATCCTGAGGCGCTTGCCCGTGTCAGAAACGGCTTCAAAGCCCAAGACGCCCCACCTCCTTGTTGATATCCAGCATTACCGTTGGCTCAGCCAGCTGCGCCAGGAACATCAAATGTTCAACTGCATTGACTCTCTGCAACCGATCCAATCGCTTGGATCCTCCCATAGCCAACGCGGGAACGAAGCCATACATTTCTTCGCGCCCCAGTGGCCCCAGATGACTCAAGCACCGCTCGAACAGCGGCCGCTCATCTACGTCCGATAGATCGAGCGTGCTCTTTTGCATGCCACTCAACCAGGTTTCGACCTGAAAGTCCCCTTCCTCGCCACTCATTTCAATGGAGTCTTCGTGTGGAAAGATCATGCCAAGTGAGCAATGAATGGTAAGGCTGAATCCAGTTCGCCTCCCCCAGACCATCAGCTTTCCGAACGCCGTTCGTCCCACCACGGAATACTCGTCCTGCCGGTAGAACCTGGTGCCATAGATCCAGGCGGTGAGTACCTCGGCGTACTCATCGGGATCAGTCATCCAAAACAGCCCTTGCCCATACCCTGCGAAACCGTAGGCATCCCAATAGGTAAGCAGCTTTGAGGGGAGCTTTCGCCGATAGCTTTCAAGCTGATGTTGCCGGGGCCTCACCGCATCCAAGCGCGGACCGAAGCCGGCGCGTTGATAGAAGTACTCGAAATCGTCATCCAGCATGCTAATCATCTGCAGCGCTCCAATCCGCCATTCACCTTGGTCATGCCGCGCTTGCTTGCCGCAATTCTGGCAGCCGCCGCGGCCGACTCCTCAATGCGAGCGGTTGGTGCATTCATCAGCTGCGTGGTCGAGCTGGTGTGATCGGTGGCGGCCTTCTTGGCCTCGTCAAGCGTAAGGCCTTGACCCTCGATTGGCAGCCGGTTACCAGATCCCTCGTTCCTTCGCCTCTTTGACGACGTCCTGCATCACCTTGGGTGGCTCAAGCATGGACAGAAGCGTGAGGTGCTCCACGGCCTTGACCTTCTGAAGATGGTCCAGACGCCTGGGTCCTCCCAAAGCGGCAGCCGGAACAAAGCCGTACATCTCATCATGCGCCAGCGGACCAAGCAGCCTATAGGCCCTTTCAAAGAGCGGCTTTTCGTCTTCATCCTCCTCATCGAAGTGCTCCTTGTCCATGCCCGCCAGCCATGCTTCGATTAAAAAGTCCTGCTTTCCTTGTTCCATCCATCGTGACTTGTCTGTCGGAAAGATCATCCCCCAAGCAGAACTTATGGTAAGACTCGGACCAGATCGAGTGCCCCAAATGATCAACTCTCCAAACGCGCTACGGCCGATCACGAAGTATTCGTCGGCACCCTCAAACCTGGTCTGCTCCAGCCAGGCCTGAAGTACATCAGCGTACTCGGCTGGATCTGTCATCCAGAACCGTCCTTCGCCGTAGCCTGCGAAGCCGTAGGCGGCCCAGTAGGCCAACAACTTCTCCGGGAGTCTTCCTCTGTAGCAGTTCAGCGTCTCCTGGGAGACTGCGCGAACGGCCACAGGCGGCCCGAATCCCATGTCTTCATAGAAGAAGCCAAATCTTCTGTCCAGCATCTTCAACCCTGTACCTCTCCAAGTCGCCGTTCATCATCCTCCGCTTCCTTATGCATGGCTTGGAGCGCAAGGTGGCGATGGTCATTGTTCCGGCGCCGATGCCAGAGAACTCGCACTGGACCCGAAAGCTACTTCCAAACACCTCGATCTTTTGCTTCCTTCACGATATCCATCATGATCTCCCGCTCTCCAAGATGTGCAAGCAACGTAAGGTGCTCAGCGGCTTTGACTTTTTGCATGTGGTCCAGCCGGCAGGGCCCGCCCAATGCCAATGCAGGAACGAAGCCATACATCTCATCATCGTGAAGCGGTCCAAGCAGTTTCATCGCCCGTTCGAAGAGTGGATGCTCATCCTCGTCCGTCTCATCAAGATCAACCTTATCCATCCGCTCGATCCACATGGACACCAGAAAATCAGCCTTGCCCTCTTTCATCCATTTGGATTTATCGCTGGGGAAGAGCATCCCCCACATTGGCAAGATACTCAGACTTGGACCGGTTCTCGTCCCCCATACATCAAGCCGCCCGAAGGCGCTGCGGCCGATGACAAAGTAGTCGTCCATACCTTCAAAAGGCGTACCCTGAATCCAGGTGGAAAGGGCGATTTCATACTCTGCAGGATCGACAAGCCAGAACCTTCCGTCTCCAAACCCAGCAAATCCGAAGAGCTGCCAGTACGCCAAGAGCCGAGCAGGCAGCTTGCTACGGTACCGAGCCAGGTGCTCGACAGTTACGGCACCTCCTGTTAGTGCAGGTCCAAATGCCTTCTTTTCATAGAAGTGCGCAAAGCTCTCATCTAGCACGGGTTTCATTTGCAGCGCTCCAAGCCACTATTGATTTTGGTGGTACTGCGCTCGCCCTCAGGAATTTTGGCCGCAGCCGCATCAAGTATTTCTATCCGTGTTGGCACGCCAGATTTGTCTCTGTTCCACTGCCTTCCAATTGTCTGGTTGACCTCACCATCTCCGAAATCTGCAATCACATCCTTGCCACCTGCGATCAGATCAGGGTTATGTAGCGCATTCATGGTTTCCATCGTTGACGCGACATGCTCCTTAGCAATTTTCTCCGCGTCTTCTATGGAGTAGCCATCAGCTCTCAGCACATCGTACGTTTCAGCATAGGTTTCTGCACGGAACCGCTTCTTGGCAGCTTCGGCTACCTTCTTGCTGCGGTTCTTCGGGTCGAATGCCTCGCGAGCCTTGATGTACTCCTCCACGCTCATATCATTGAGCCCGCCTTCCTGCCCCTTCAACTGTCTATCCATTTCAGGGAACTTGGAGGGTGGCAGTTGGTGCGTATTGAAACAAGGCAACTTCTTCCGCGGCATCCGCTTCGGCAGCCGCGTGGTCTCGATCTTCCTGCCACCATCCGGCGTGCGGTTCCCGTCGGCCTGCCGCCGCTTGCGCGTCTTCAGCACCTTGGCCAGGCCCTTGAACGCGTCCTCCACCTCTTCCATCAGGTGCAGCAGCTTCTTGCCCACGCGGGCGGCCGTGTTGCCCGCCTTGGCCGCAGCATAGCCAAAGCCGCCGGCGCCGCCCAATTCCACGGTGACGGCCGCCAGCAGGATGGACACCACCACGTCCACCATGATCTGTGAGCTGAAGCGGGCCTCGATGCGCTCCTGTTCGTCGGGCGGTACTGCCTCCCACCAGGCTACGCCGAAGGACGGCAGCATCTCGGTGATTCCGGGGTCCTCGATCAGCAGGTTGAACAGCTCCTTGGCCTCGCTGGCGGCATCCATGACCTTGCCGCCGGTGGCGCGCAGGGCGGCGATCTTGCGGTCCAGGCCGTCGCGGTCGCCGGTGAGCAGCAGGCGGGTCCACTCCTTCAGTTCGCGGTCGGCCTTGTACATGAGCACGGCCATGTCCACCGCTGTTTCCACGGTGCCGGCCACGTAGTCCCACGTGCCCTGCCCCATGCCCAACACCTGGTTGCCGCGCTGCAGGCCCCAGCGCATGGCGTTGCCGGCCTTGTCCCACTGCTGCCACTCCGGGGCCATGTCGGTGCGGGTTTGGGCGACGATGGCGTCCAAGGCCGCCTTCAGCCGCGCGCGTGCGGCCAGGATGGGGTCGTTGTCTTCGTCGGGCTCGTCAGGCTGGAACAGCACCTGCACCATCTGTACCGGGCCAACGGTGACCTCGGGTATACGCGCGCGGCCCTCGTCGTCCAGGTGGCCGGTGCGGATGCTGTCGTCGGGCAGCATCACCTGGTAGGTCACGCCGCGTACCGGGGTGCGGTCGAGGTCGCCGTAGTGGTAGTGCAGCAGGATGTCCTGCTTGACCGGCGCGCTTGCGGGCGCCTTGGCGGTGGTGCCCTGGGCGAGGAAACCGGCGGCGGGCGCCACCGGGCTTGCCGCGGCTGCGCCCCCACCTTTGGCCGCGCCACCACCGCCCGACTCCACCGACACCGTGCTCTGCTTCACCGCTAGCACTTTGCACCCACACGCCAGCGCGTCGCCATGTCTGGCCAGCGCCTGGCCGTCCACGATGAACGTGGGGTCGCCGGTAACGATGGGGAACGCACCTTGGTGCTTCGGGCAGAAGGCCTTGTCGCCCACGCGAGCGACGGCCATACCGTTGATGTCGGTGAACGGCGAGCCCGTGAGGACTGTGCCGCCACTGCTGGTGCTATCGCCTACGACAATTGCAATGCGCCCCACGCCGGGTCCTTGGCTTTTGATGTGGGGAGCAGGCTAGCAATGGGGTGATGGCTGACCATTGCATCCGGTCACGCTTCTAATGTGCCGCGTCTCACATTTAGTCGTGAATCGGAATATCCCTACGTTGCGGAGGGCATATTCGGAAGGCGGAGTCGGCACTGTTGCCGATCACATCAGGCGGCACCAGTAGCGTAGGCGCACGCCAGGTTTCGATATCACACCGTACCTCGCCGCGCGAGTTGCGCATCATGTAGTTCTGGGTCTAAGTTGGATGCCATCGCGTTCTAGAGCGCCGCCCGGCAGTTGAAATGACGAGACAGCGTCAGACGCTGGTGCCGATCCAGAGCAAGAAGACACTCGAAGGTCAACCATCTGTGCTGAGGCCGGCTTCAAATCGATGATAAGCGCCACGGCGAAGTTCACCATCAAGAAGCTCCCCCAAACTGATGTGGAGGTGGGCTACGGGCTTACCTTGCGCATAATTTCAGCTCTTCACGCGGCAGCACCCACCATCTGCGCAAGCAGTGAAGGGTGGTTCGGCGGCGTGACCAAGCCAGGCCAGAATGCAGTAGCCTTTTCTGATGAAGTCGAGTTCAAGGCCCAGTTGGTCAAGCAGATCAGCATGTCCGCGTCAGACGACTTCAGCGTTCACTTGTCCAGCCCTGACGGAAGGAGCGTTCCGGGGCAGCTTGAGTTGCACTTCATTCCGAGCTTTGGTTACCTCACGCTGAGCATGTACCGGCCAGAGCGTGCGGCTATGGACGCCCTGGTGGTAGCGCGCCTGGTGCAGACGGTGGTTGAGACAGTGGACGTCAGCTTTGCATTCGTTGACGTCTTCGACGTTGATCCCAACGGCGAAGAACCCTCTGACAAAACTTCATATGCCAGCACTTTCGCCACCTTCCCCCACCGCCAGTGCGTTGGCTGGATGGCGTACATTCCCTCCGATGTCACCGCCGAACTGGTGCCTACGGCGGAGGCGCTTGTACGCGCCAGGAACGGGACGATCGTGGTGGCGGTGAAGACCTACTTTGACATCAGCAACCCTGCGCACATCCAGGCGGCCAATCAGATAGAGATGGATCTGGCCGACCATGATCTACTCAAGGTGACCGATGCCGGGTTCTGAGCAGTGAATCATCGGCGCAGACTGGTGATGATGCATCGGCTGCGTCGGACTTTTGTAGTCCGCCAAGGGCGGCGCGGCCAGACTGCCAGGGAGCGGAGCGGTCCACATTTCATGCGGACTGCTCCGCCGACCCTTTGGGACACCGACAGCCAAGCCCCCTCACCCCACCCCAAACGGCGAACACCGCCACCCAAGCTGCCGGGCTACCAGCGCCTCCAGGTCCCGGTCACCGCTTTCAAAGCACGGCGCCGCCTCCGGCCCACACGCGGCCACCCCCGCCACCTCCAGGGCCACCGCACCTGCCGACCGCTCAACCGGGTCGAAGGTCCCGGCCTCTGCGTCGGCGTCCACACACGATTGCCGCACCACATACTCCCGCATCAACCGCTGGAGCACCTGTGCGGCGGGGCGGTGTTCGCGCGCCGCCGCGTGCTGAAAGCTGGCGCGCAGGCCAGCGGCCATTTCCAACTGCATGAAGACACTCTTGCTCATGCGTTTCTCCCACTGCTGGGTTATGAAACAGGTTGTACATCCACACTGCACCGGGCATGCAGTGACGTGCTGGCGTTTGCGCCTGCCACAGCGCAGCGCTGCCGAACCGGGGCAGGCACTGCGGCTGTGCGGCCAGGCCGCCCGCAAGGGCTGACGGGCACCGGCCGTGCAGCGGCCCACCCGGCGGGTGGGCGCGGGCGCTCAGCCGGTGCGGCGCTGCAATTTGCGGGGGATTTTCTTGACCACCGGCACGGGCCGCTCCACCACCGTAAGGGTGATGCTGCCGTGCGTGGCCTCCACCTTCAGGCGGGCGCCTACGTCGAAGCCGAGCTTGTCCAGCCAGCGGCCGCGCAGCTTGAGGTAAGGAACAATCTCGGTGGGACCGCACTCTTCGCGGTCCGGGTACGTCAGTGCGCCTACGCGGTAGCTGCGTGCAGGGCGGGCGTAGGGTTTGCGCTTGGGGCGCGCGTCATCGGGTTCGTCTTCCCACGGCGTCAACATGTTGGACCTCCTGCAGGGCTTGCCCTTGCCGGGATGGCAAGGGCGTCGGGAGGTTAGAAACCGTCTGATCACAACCGGCGGGCGTATTTCCACGAGGGTGTTGTATTAGCCACCCTCCCGACAAAGGAACGTCCAACATCGTGTGATCAGAGGAGTTTCTACGCTCCGATGTGCACCATGCGCGTTGGGGTGCAGGATGGGAAATTGCTTGTTTCTGTTGATCTGGTGGGGTTGGTTGGCAGCGTCTACGGTGCGACGCAATTGGTCTGGCGCGGCCGCAAGCTGTGGGACGGGATGCACGCATCCTCTTTGGTCTATTGGGAGGGTTGCGGATGAACGGCATTGCTGGGGGGGCTGGAGGCGTTTGATGAAGCCATATTGGGCTTCTTTGCCATTGACCATGCGGATGCTGGGACGGATCGGTTTTTGTTGGAGTGCTACGCGGACTTGCCGGCGAAGGAGGCTGCGTTGGCGTTTGGGGAGGACTATGAGCTGGCTCGGAGGGCTAGAGCCTGCCCCCCTAAGGCTGGCAGCGCCCGCGTAATGCGACGCGAAGAGAGGCCCCGCTGCCTGCTGAGAATTTGCATGATCGACGGTTTGCGGTGAACTGTGATGTACCGACTTGAGTAGGCGACATCACGTAGCTGGCCTCTCGTGAAGGGTGGATTTACCTTGCCACCGCGATATCAGTCTGCAGACGCGCCAGGTGCTCGGCAACAGCCTGTCTGATCGCATGCCCGACGACTTGATCCAATAGGCCTTCATCAACGCGTGATCGGCGTCTCCGCGCGAGCCGGGCTTCCTGTTTCACTCCGACCGCGGCTCCCAGTACACCAGCGCCGACTTCAGCAGAACTGTATCTGCGCATGGCGCGGTACAAAGCATGAGCGGCAAAGGGAATTGCTGGGACAACACTGTGGCTGAGAACTTCTTTGCCACACTGAAGAACGAAGAAGCTACCGGGGGGTCTACGAAAGCAAAGATCAGGCCCGAGAATCCATTACTACCTACATCGACGGCTTTTACAACCCCACACGGCTACACTCAACACTCGCATTCGTCCCGCCCAATGAATACGCAAAGAAGCTGAAATCCGCCGCCTGAATCCGTGCTTTAAGGCGTCCGATTCAAGGGGGAAGGTTCATAATCACCCAGACGTCTCGCAGGGGCTATTACGGGAGGTTAGCTACTCGCCCGAAGCGGGCTGGGCGAAAGAAGCCTTCCGCTTGAAACGCAACTCGCAAGCAGTTCATCACAGAGCACTGCCAAACCATCTCTAGGTAGGTCAGACCTAGTTCGAAGTGCGTGCAGCGTCTCCGGAATATTCACATCGATGACCTGAATCACAATTTCGTCCGACTCTCCACGCCTCCATACTATCGTGCTCTCCACCTTAGTCGGACGCCTCGCCGTGTTGTCTAGTAGGGGACAGATCACGTAGCCCTGAACCGCCCCGCGAGCGCGAGCGCGAGCGCGATCTACATAAAATAGCATCTGGTACACATCAGAGGGACTCAATCTATTTTTGGAAGTGAAACTCGCCTGACCCTCCACCGTGACGTACCTTGGCTTGAACTTCGCGTCCAAGACGGCAAGTGTATGATTCTGGAACTCTATCGAGAAATCGGGCCGTGCCTTTTGGTACAAGGCCCCAGAATCATCCAAAATTTGAAAACCATCTTCACTTTGGAAACGAACATAGAGCGGGGAAGAATAGAGCCTCGCCTTCATCACTTCTCTTGCGAATCTCTCGAAAATTCCGGATAAGTCAAATTCTAATGTTTGCAGCTCACCGCGTCCCCCTCGAAAAAAGTCCCCGGGCGACACACCAAAAATCAACATGCGACAAAGTGCAAGTGCAGTGCGGTAGCCCTCTGTAAGCCGATTGAGGGACCTCTCGCACGAGTCAATATCCTGAATGGTAACGTGCCTCCTTGTGCCCAGAGACTGCCAGACAAACTCTAGTTTACTCAATCGCCGAGTTATGGAAGGCGGCGCCGCCAGACTCAACGCTGCTCCAAGGCCTTGTAGAACCACTTGATTGAGAAGGCTTTGAGTCGTTATCTCGTGATACTCACAACTTAGCCCCAGGTGCTTTGGCGCTCCTGCGGACCTAAGCCAGTCGACTCTCCCCCTGAGAGTGGTGAGACGCTCCGTCCTTCGCTCATACGACTTTGCAACGTAAGTGGCTAAAATGCCCTCGCAGGCTGTCGCCATTAATGCCGCGAGGAGATGTGAGTAGTCGAATTCCTTATCCTCTGTTGACAATGCAATTGAGCTAGACTTCCGATCCACGAAGCGAGTTACATCTGCCCCAAGCGAATACAAAAATAGCGTAGTGAAGTCCTGAGTGCTCATGTCTGGCACGACCGACAGCACACGACGCCCACAAATTACTCGCCCGATCTTGTGTGGCGCTTTGCGCTTGACCCAATAGCATCCGTCTGCGCCACTGTACTTCCAGTCTATCAAGCGCCGCAGCTGAGCGCGCTCCGCATCAGTTAGTGAGGTCGGATCAAACCAGCGCAACGGGCTACCGACGCCATCAATTCTGATCGAGTTCTTCATCAGCGCCCCCTCGAGCAACATAAGGTTGGACTGGCTCATGGACTGTGGGCGTATCGAAGAAAACTGCCTGACCGGAGTATGCATCGTTACGAGACTGCACAAGCTCCTGCAATGCTTGAATGAACTCCGCGTCGGTCATCACCTTGAATCTACCTTCTTTGGTGACCAGCTTTCCCAAAACCTGCACTATGCGCGTTCGATCAGCGAAACAATAATCTGTAACCAGCGGATGAATATCAAATGAGAATCTATCCCGCAACTCCCTCACTGGATCCGCCACACTGTCTGCGATGCCCAAGAGGGCATGGCCAACTGCCCTATCGGGCTCGACCCCCGCCAACGCTAGTCTTGAATTAAGTGATCTCAGCACCTCATCAAGGCGAACACCAGAGATCTCAGCCTTCCAACCGTTGCGCTGACTCAGCTCTCCTCCGTCTGGCTCAAACTCTACGAAGGCAAATCTTCGGCGGAGCGCCACGTCCATATGACTAATGCTGCGGTCAGCAGTATTCATCGTCCCTAGCACATACAGGCTGGAAGGGATGGTCCTATTGGTAGTTGGATCCTGGGCGATTCTAAATGGCAAATTTCGCTTATCATTTTCAATATACGTAATCAGCTCGCCGAACACCCGCGCAGTGTCTGCACGATTGATTTCGTCAATGAAAAGAAGAACTGGACTGGAATCTGCGGCCACCTCACATGCCTCAAGTAACGCGCCTTTTCTGGGCGCGAACCCGGATGCAGCCGTCTCGTCAGGGCGCCAGCCCCAGACGAAGTCCTCATAGCTATAGGAAGGATGGAAGGTAAGACTGATGACGCTGTCCACCCCATATCTTGCCCGCCAGTAATCAGCAAGCTGCGATGCTGAATAGGTCTTTCCAGTGCCGGGTGGACCGAATAGAACCACATTCTTCCTTCTATGAAGCAAGTCGAGATGCGCCGGGCCACTTGCAAACGAAGTAAGGCGACCTCGATATCTGTCAAGGATCGACAGACATTTAGCTATTGTTGAATTTGGGATCGCCTCATGCGACCGACTGCTCGACGACTGAGGCAGCTCCCATGCATCGAGCCTCGCAGTTGCCGAGGCTGAGTCCGGCGCTAATGCCAAATCAACGGCCATGAGGAAGATCTTCCTTGCCTTCCCACGAGTCTTCCAGCCGTCGATAGCGGCAATGACGCGATCCAATCCGACAAGAGCCAGATCCGTCGGCGCGACCACGGAAGCCACGCGGGACCTGAGGGCCGCCCCGTCCCATTGGGGCAAAGAGGTGCTCGACTGCTCGTACGCTTTTAGCGGGGAGTAAGTCCCTCCATACGCGTTTGCGAAGAAGGAGATCGCGTAAGAGGACTCCCAGTTGGCGATAAGCTCATCGGCCCCGTATTGTGCGAATCGCGACTTCCAGAACCCCACGACGCCCTGGTAGAAGGCGTTTCCCCCGAGCAATGCCTCGCAGACGAGCACAAGCTGTCGAGGCAGCTCATCTGCGAAGCGATCATTATCAACTGCGGCTAGACTCCAACCAGCCAAAACCTGCTCACCGAGTGGCGAGAGTTTGCCGTTCTCAAAGAGCTGGGCCGCTCTCAAATCTGTGCCACGTTGTACGCTGATTGTAGTTCCATTTCGAACTGCGACCAAATCTGCTGCGACGTCATCTAGGTTGCGCATAGATGTCGCGAATGGATCTGAGGGCAACTGGCGCGTGTATCGCCCGCTTTCAGCAATTCGGCGCAGCCAATCTAGAAAAGGAACATCGAAAAGAGGATCAAACCACGGCATGCGAACTCTCCCTGTTATCTGAAGCCTTACCGGACGGAATATTACTAGAAACGCCCCTTCGCTGAGCTACGAAAACGTACTCACTGACTTCCAAAGCCTTATGGCCGCCATAGCTTTGGTAGTTGGTGCGCTCGATCGAATGACACTGCATTGTTCCAGGCTCAAAAAGCTCAGAGGAAAAGAAGCGCTCTAACTCCTGACGACCTCGGTCACTAGTGCCAGATTTGAAATCGTGCCAATGATTCTTTCCGTTGAAGTAACTAAGGACCACAAACTTGCTGCGCGAACACTCAACTAGCTGGGTTAGCGAGGAGACAAATTTTCTCGAGCTACAGAACGTTGAGGTGAAGTCGGACTCCATGTTCTGACCCCTGACAAACTGAACATTCCCAAAGTACTCGTCGAGATCCTCAATTTCTGGATACTTAGCCACCATATTCGGAAGGAAGTAGTAAGCAGTGTACTGGCGAAAATTATAAGGAGGGTCTAGATATAGGACAGAATGCTCAGGGACGCCCTTAATGAACTCCAGGCTGTCCATAGATTTGCCGATTGCAACAGCAGGCGGGCCGTTTAGTATCGACTGCGCGTCCGGCATTGGCACAACGAGTGGCTTGAGGGACCTCGGGTCATAAGAATCGCGAGGGAAGTCATGGTAGGTCCCCTGGGTGTTTGCAACTCTCTCTAATCCATCCAAGAGGCATGCAGTCAAAAGACATCGAGTCCTCTCGTCGATTCGACCCGTCCTCCACCAATAGCGTATTCTGCTTAGAGCTCTATCCAGGGAATTGGCATTTTCCTCAGTAAAGAAACGGCGATTACCCGAAGCCCCACGACTGCTAGTAAATGCGCTTAGCGCGCCGGCCTCACAGTAGTGAGCATGAAAATCCCTGCGGCGATAGCTCTTAGGCAGCTCTCCTCTTTTATACGGCCGGGGCAGAAACTCAAGCAGACCCATCCAGGAAATTACTAGGGGACAGTTATCCGAATTGCTCCACGCCCCCTGTTTCAGATCAGAACCTCTCGATTTCTTGACTGAATCGAGGATAATGCGTGCCGTTGACTCTCCTACAATGGATGTCAGGTCAATGACGGGAAGAGAAGCGCCGCCCAGGTAGGCGAGACCATAAATCCACGAGAGTAGATTTATGTCATTAGATGACACACGAAAGCCCTGACGCTTAAGAGCGACGCCGACCGAAATTGAACCGGCGAAGGCATCACAGATATGCGCCCCGCGCGGCGCGAGCGTCTGAATTATACGGACGATGTCCGCATTCAGAGAGCTTTTATTCCCCAGATAGCGCTGAAGCATTACGCCTCACAGACAAGTATGATTTCCGGCTCATCCCGCGCATGCTTACTTCTGCGTGCCGAGTTGAACTGTCGATATGAGTGGTCCATCCTGATTTCTCTGACATTTTCCCCGTACTGCTTTGTACAAATACGCTTAAGGAGATCGAAATCTATCATCCGGGCATTTCCTGTCTGACCAGTAGCTGTTAGTGAATAGCTGACGGCGAATGAAGACCCCGCACGCCTAGTAGACCCAACTAGCAGCTCGAAGGCTTCGGGAGCGGAGCTTTTTGAACTGTAGGGTGACTTGTACCGACCTTCCCCATAGAGACCCCTAGTAATTTTTCCTCGCGCGGTCTGGAGTTGCGGCAGCCGGTAATCCGCAATTACGTCCAGAACGTGGTAGAAACGCGAGTATTGTTGAGCCGTATACGGCGGATCGGCGTATACCAACGCAGGCTTTAACGTACGAAGATCAGCGTATACATCTTCAATCGGCGCCTCATAGACTGAGTGATTTCCATCTTTTACGGCACCTTCGATTCTTGCCGCCGACTCGATAAATGCTTCAGCTATTCCCACTGACCGATCTGACAAAAGCCGCGATCGATAGAAAGAATCATTTATCCCCGGTCGCTCCAACATGGGTTGCGCAAAGTGCTTTCCGGCCGAGAACACCGCACGCGACATCGCCGAGAGGAGCGCAGAAACCAAGCCGTTCTCCACCCAGGGACTAATATCGCCTTTGCGCCGAAGCATTTCAATTTCCACCCTTACGGCATCAATTGCTGCGGCTTGCTGAATGCCGAAGTACGTTCCAGCATAGTGAGTTGTCGCGATTGCGCCTCGCTCAAAGGCATCTTCTCCGGGCATCTGACGTAGCTTCTCAAGCCACCTCTGTCCGCTGGAGTACCGCCACACCTGAGGCAATTCTCTCGAGAACGCAGCGAGCTCTCCACCTGAGCTATCGGCCATAGCTCGTCTCTCGGCATCGAGTAGTGCAGTCAGTCCTCTGGGAGTTCGCGAATGCGCAAGACGCTCAACGATCTTGCGTGCTACTTGCGACAATGACTCACCTTCCGCTCGCCTTACACCGAGCATGGCGGCGGCGAGTCGCGCGCAACATGGAGACGGATCTACCGCCGTGACTGCGCATCCAGCGTTTGCGAAAGCCTGAGCTACGACACTTGAGCCGGAAAATGCGTCGACAACCCGATCGCCAGCACCATAGAGATCCGTGGTCGCCGTCATCAAAGCATCGATCGTTCTTAGCTTACTTCCCAGATACTGTATTGGCCTATAGATGGTTGAACTCGGCTCTGCAGTATCTGCTTGAAATCCCATGGAATGCTCATCGATGTGCTGATACTCAAGCATGATCTTGCTCATATCCAGTTTGATTTTCACCACGCAGTTTAGCGCCCGTTTCGCTAATTCTGCATCTTGCGGAACGGAGAGCTGATTGTACTTACAGCGCGGCCAACTTTGGGCCGACGGTGCCTTTAACGAACGAAAGACGCCTGATGCGCTGCATCAGGCGTCTATTAATTTCTTCCCCGCTTTCGCCTGTAGCCATCACAGAAGCAGGGAACGATAAACCCCCTTGTCAAACCCCAACCGGATTAGCCTTCTCAGGATCAATCTTGTACTGCTTGATCGCCCTGGCCACATCCTTACCCGTCATCTTCCCTTCCTTCGCCAGCGCCGCAATCGCGGCATGCGCGATGTAGTACCGGTCAACCTCGAAGAAGCGACGCAGGTTGGCACGCGTATCCGAACGACCAAAGCCATCCGTACCCAGCACCGTGTACGACATCGGCACGAACGAGCGGATCTGGTCCGCGTACGCACGCACGTAGTCGGTGGCGGCAATGGCCGGGCCCTGGCGGCCTTCCAGCAGCTCGGTCACGAACGCCTTGCGCTGCTCACCTTCCGGGTGGAAGCGGTTGTAACGCTCCACGTCGAAGCCGTCGCGGCGCAGTTCGTTGAAGCTCGGGCAGCTCCAGATGTCGGCGGTGACGCCGAAGTCCTTGTCCAGCAGCTCGGCCGCG
>Ga0213828_1000179_pt1 | contig 70355 bp, 54 predicted proteins | sample MC6MC0897MG_FD_180664 | JGI IMG/M metagenome (GOLD analysis project Ga0213828, IMG submission 180664) | Enriched soil aggregate microbial communities from Iowa State University, Ames, United States - MC6-MC0897-MG | ecosystem: Environmental > Terrestrial > Soil > Unclassified | place: USA: Iowa...
CCGAACTCAGTAGTGAAACGATGCATCGCCGATGGTAGTGTGGGGTCTCCCCATGTGAGAGTAGGTCATCGTCAAGATTCATTTCGCAAAACCCCTATCTGCGCAAGCAGGTAGGGGTTTTGTCTTTTCCGGCTTGCACTCTCTATCGCGCTGCCGGGCACCCGACAATGAAATCTGCGTCATCTATGCCTGATTAATCGCGGGGTAGTGCTACCCTCGCGGAAACACTCAGCATGGATACCCATCATGGAAATGAACTGGCACCAGGCCCTGCAAGAGAGTCTGAGCTGGCTTGCAATTGCCTCGTTCATCACCTTGGTCTGCTTCACCGCAGCCGCCACACTGGCAGTACGTTATACCCGCTGGGGCAGCCAGTTCTGGCAGCTTGCCGGGGCATATTTCAGCTTCAGGCGCAGTTGGCGGCCGTTGTTGGTGTTTGCCTTGCTACTGGTGCTGACACTGTTCTCGGTGCGCCTGAACGTGCTGTTCTCATTCTGGTACAACGGGTTCTACAGTGCCCTGCAAGGCCTCGACCAGAATGCCTTCTGGTACCTGCTTGGGGTATTTGCGGTGCTGGCGACCATTCACGTATTGCGCTCGCTGTTCACGTTCTACGTGACACAGGCTTTCAGCATTCAATGGCGAGTCTGGCTCACCGAGCGCTTGACCCGCGACTGGATGCATGGCGATGCCTATTACCGTAGTCAGTTCCTCGCTGAGCCGGTAGATAACCCTGACCAACGTATCGAGCTGGACGTAAACGCGTTCGTCACCAACTCGGTGTCGCTTGCGCTCGGCGCGGTCAGCGCGCTGGTCTCGCTGGTAGCCTTCACTGGCATCCTCTGGGGGTTGTCGGCGCCGCTTGAAGTGGCGGGGTACGAGGTACCACGGGCGATGGTCTTTGCCGTGTACCTGTATGTGATCGTCGCCACCTGGATCGCCTTTCGTCTCGGGCGCCCGCTGATTCGCCTGAACTTCCTCAACGAAAAACTCACCGCCAACTTCCGTTACGCCCTGATGCGTCTGCGCGAAAATGCCGAGAACATTGCCTTCTACCAGGGCGCGGATGTCGAGCGGGGTACGTTGTTGGGCCGCTTTGGCGCATTGATCGTCAACGCGTGGGCATTGGTCTTCCGAAACCTCAAGTTCAGCGGCTTCAACCTGGGCATCAGCCAGGTCGCCGTGGTGTTCCCGTTCATCCTCCAGGCGCCGCGCTTCTTCAGTGGCGCGATCAAGCTGGGTGACGTCATGCAGACCTCCCAGGCATTTGGCCAAGTGCAGGATTCGTTGTCTTTCTTCCGTGAGTCCTACGATGCGTTTGCCCAATACCGTGCCACCCTCGATCGTTTGACCGGCTTCCTGGATGCCAACGAGCAGGCCAGTTCACTGCCGCGCGTCAACACCGAGGAACAGGCGCACGCCCTGGATATCACCCGTTTGCAGGTGCTTCGCCCCGATGGCCATCACCTGATCGCCGACCTCGCCCTGAGCCTGCGTGCCGGTCAGGCGCTGTTGATCAAAGGGCCGTCGGGTAGCGGTAAAACCACCTTGTTGCGCGCCCTGGCGGGCCTCTGGCCATACGCCGAAGGTGAGGTGAAACGGCCTACGGGGCATCAGGCGTTGTTCCTGTCGCAGCGGCCCTACCTGCCGTTGGGTGACCTGCGTACCATCATCGCCTATCCCTCGGCCAGCGTGCCCGAGGACGAAGCGCGCATGCAGCAGGCTTTGCGCCAAGTCAACCTGGCCCACCTTGCCGAGCGCCTAGATGTCAGTTGTGACTGGTCGCACATACTCTCGGTCGGTGAACAACAACGCCTGGCGTTTGCCCGCGTGCTGTTCAACCAGCCCCAGGTGGTGTTTCTCGACGAGTCCACCTCGGCAATGGATGAAGGGCTGGAGCATGCGCTGTATGCGCTGTTGCGCAGCGAAATGCCAGACACCTTGCTGGTCAGTGTCGGCCACCGCAGTACCTTGGCGGCGTTCCACACCCACCGCCTGGAAGTGGATGGGCATGGGGGGTGGTCAGTACAGGAGCAGCACCCGGCGCAGGTTCCGGTTTAGCGACATTGCACATGCGGATAACGGCAAGACGACGTCAGGGCTGGTGCTCGGTATGCTGCATCACGATCAACTCGGCACCGTCGTTGCGCACATTCCCTACGTCCTTGCCCACCGCAAACCACTCGAACGCCTCCACCGGCAGGCATCGCTCCCGCGCCAGGCGTTCGGCTTGTGCGGCTGGCACATCAGCGTCAATCCACGCGCGCGCGTCCGCCGGCCCCAGCACCAGAGGCCGGCGGTCATGGATGTCGACCATTCCCTCATCACTGGCGGCGGTGATGATCACGAAGCCATCGCCCTCGTTGGGCGCCAGCCCCGTGTGCACTTCGGCCAACGCGGCCATGAACATCGGCGCGCGGCTTTTCAGGCGGATGTAATAGGGCTGCTTGCGCTTGGCATCGTGCGGGTCGGCCACCCATTCGTACCAACCATCCGCCATTACCAAGGCCCGCCCCTGAGGCCACAGGGCCTTGAAGAACTTGCCGGTGGTCACTGTCTCGACCCGCGCATTGATGGGGGCCGGGTGTTTGCGAGTGGCCCAGAAAGGTGCCCAGCCCCAGTGGCAAGGGTCGATGCGCAGGCCGTGCTCGGCATTGTGCAGGATCAGCACCCGGCTGCCGGGGGCAACGTTGTAGCGTCCGATTGGCAGGTTGTCGTAGCCGCTGATTACGTCCTGTTCGGCGTCCAGTTCACGCAGGTAATCGGCCAGGCCCTGATATTGAGCGAAGCGTCCGCACATGGCATGTACCCCCACTTGTCGAAATTTCCTACGCCGAAATTGACCTGATACTCAGCAGGTCGATACTGTATCTATATACAGTTAATTTCAAGGTCGTACCATGACATCCATCCTGGGCCCCATCACCTGCGGTAGCGGTGTTGTTCCACGTTATCTGTTCCGTATCCCGGCAGGCTTTCCGTCACCGGCGGCGGATCACATGGAGCAGCCCATCTCGCTGGACGAACTGTTCAACCTGCGCGCCCCGCACATGTATCTGGTCAGGATAGACGGCGACAGCATGCAGGGCGCCGGGATCTTCGACGGCGACCTGGTGCTGGTCGACCGCTCCCTCGAAGCGCGGCATGGCCAGATCGTGATCGCTGCGGTCAATGGCGAGCCGCTGTGCAAGCGGCTGCACCGCATTGGCGGGCAGGTGGCGTTGCGCTCGGAGAATCCGCGTTACCCGCCGAGGTACATCCTCGAAGGCGACGAGTTGACGATCTGGGGCGTGGTGACGTTCAGCGTCCGCAGCCATGACCTGAAATAGCGGCGCAGCCCGTTCAGCGCAGCAGGCCAAGCCCTGCAAAGGTAGCCCCGGCGCACACTGCGTGGGATCTTCGGCAAGGCCTTGGCGGGTGGCCATGTGCTGGGGTTTCTCGACGCTGCGCATCGCTGGCCTCGGCCTTGTGGTTACGTTCGAAACTGTAGGAGCCCTGGCCCAGGATGCAAATCGGATGAGCGGGTAGCAGCATCCGCGCAGCGGTGTGTTTAACTGTATATAAATACAGTATTCGTGTTGCCGCCCGATGAATCCTGCTCCCGTTTTCGCCCTGATCGATTGCAACAGCTTCTACGCCAGTTGCGAGCGTGTGTTCCGCCCCGATCTGTTGCGCACACCCATCGTCGTGTTGAGCAACAACGACGGCTGCATCATCGCCCGCAGCGCCGAGGCCAAGCAATGGGTGAAGATGGGCCAGCCGTATTATCAGGTGAAGGAGCTGCTGCACCGCCATGGCGTCGTGGCTTTTTCATCCAACTACGCGCTGTACGGCGACATGAGCCAGCGCGTAATGACGGTAATCGAAGGCATGGTCCCGGCACTGGAGGTGTATTCCATCGACGAAGCCTTCGCGGACCTGGCCGGCGTGCCTGGCGACCTCGACTACCTTGGCCGTTGCATTCGCGAGCGGGTGCTCAAGCACACCGGCATTCCTGTGGGCGTTGGCATCGCCGGCACCAAGACCCTGGCCAAGCTGGCCAACCATGCGGCCAAGCGCTGGGCGGTGCACAGCGGCGGGGTGGTCGACCTGCGGGTTGCGTCGCATCGTGAGTGGGTGCTGAAAAAGTGCGACGTGTCCGAGGTCTGGGGCATCGGCAAGCGCCTCACCGCGCACCTGCAGGGCTTGGGCATCCGCACGGCCTGGGACCTGTCCCGCGCCGAGCCGGGCTTGTTGCGCAAGACCTTCAGCGTGGTGGTGGAAAAGACCGCGCGCGAACTGGCCGGCACGCCGTGCCTGCAACTGCAGGACATCGATCCGCCACGCCAGGAAATCTGTTGCAGCCGTATGTTCGGCCAGCGCCTGACCGAACTGGCGCCCATCAAGGAAGCAGTGGCCACCTACGTGATGCGCGCCTCGGAGAAGCTGCGTGGCCAGGGTTCACTGGCGAGCAAGATGCGTGTCAGCATCCGTACCGGCATGTTCAACCCGGACGAAGCCAAGTATGCCAATGGCGTGGTGGTGCAGTTGCCATACCCTACCGATGACGTGCGGCTGCTCACGCGCATGGCCCTGGAGGCGGTGGGCCGGGTGTATCGGCAGGGCTTTCGCTACAGCAAGGCAGAGGTGTTGCTGTTGCAGTTGTGCCGGCGCGGGGAGTTCACCGGCGACTTGTTTACGCCGTCGCAGACGCTGCAGACGGAGCGGGTGATGAGCGTGATCGACGGTGTGAATGCGCGCTGGGGCAGGGGCACGCTGCGCAGTGCGGCGGTGCCGGCGGCGGCGCAATGGGCGATGCGGCGTGAGTTGATGAGCGCAGGCTTTACCACGCAGGTGGATGGGTTGTGGCGGGTAAACCGCGCGCCCACAGAGCGCCGGTGCACCTAAATACTCAAGCGCACCGCCAACGCCGCCAATGTCACCAGCAACACCGGACCGTCAGCAGTACCCCGACCTTGAAGTAATCCCCCCAGCCAATGCTGACCCCTTTGCGCGCCAGCACATGCAGCCCCAGGTTCGACACCACCACCAGCGGCAGGCTGGCGGTGTCGGCGATGAAACCTGCGCCCATCACGAAGGCCAGAGTCGCGGCAGGCGAGAAGCGCAGCGCCAGCAGCATCGACATGACGAGGTCTCGATGGGCCAAAGAGGCCGCCACAGAGTAGGGCAAGCTCGGGCGTTTCAGCAAAGTTCCGTTACAAACATGTAAGTTTCGTAAATAAGATTTAAACTCATTTGAGAATCACTATATTTACCACCCCTATTGACCTCCACATTGTGTTTGCGAGGGCGGTGGGCGAGGGCTCTCCGGCCTGGCAAGGATGTGCCTTTCGCTCATGAACCGCAGGAGATGTACCGATGCAATCCAGAACCTCACCCAACAGCCTGGCCCTGGCGTTCGTCGCGCTGGCCTCGCCGGCCATGGTCGCGACCGCAGCCCACGCCGAAGAGCAACGCACGGGTGAAGTGCTGGAAGTACCGGCTGCTGAAAATACCCTGGTCATCCAGGACACCCTCGTCACCGCCGAGCGCGAGGCGCGGCAGGCACTGGGTTCGTCGATCATCACCGAAGAAGACATCAAGCGTCACCCTCCGAGCAATGACCTGTCCGAGCTGATCCGTCGCGAGCCCGGGGTCAACCTGACCGGCAACAGCGCCAGCGGTGCGCGCGGCAACAACCGGCAGATCGACCTGCGCGGCATGGGGCCGGAAAACACCTTGATCCTCATCGACGGCAAGCCTTCCAGCGCCCGTAACGCCGTGCGCTACGGCTGGAACGGCGACCGTGACACCCGTGGCGAAACCAACTGGGTGCCGGCTGAAGCGGTCGAGCGCATCGAGATCCTGCGCGGGCCGGCGGCGGCGCGTTACGGCTCCGGCGCCATGGGTGGGGTGGTCAACATCATCACCAAGCGCCCGACCGATGAGCTCAAGGGCAGCGTCAGCCTGTACACGCAGATGCCCGAAGACAGCGCTGAGGGTGCCAGCCGCCGCGCCAACTTCAACCTGGGCGGCGGGCTCACCGAAAACCTTGGGTTCCGCCTGTACGGTGGCCTGGCCAAGACCGATGCCGACGACCTGGACATCAACGCCAGCCATGCCAACAGTGCGTTGTCGGCTGGCCGCGAAGGCGTGCGCAACAAGGACATCAACGGCCTGTTGAGCTGGAAGCTCAACGATGAGCACCGCCTCGAAGCCAGCGCCGGCTACAGCCGCCAAGGCAACCTCTACGCCGGCGACACCATGAACAGCAACGGTGGCAGCAATGTCGAGCTGATCTCCAGCCTGTATGGCCACGAGACCAACGTGATGCAACGCAACACCTACGACCTGACCCACCTGGGCGACTTCACCTGGGGCACCAGCAAGACCACCCTGGCCTATGAATACGTGCGCAACTGGCGCCTCAACGAAGGCCTGGCCGGTGGCCCGGAAGGCGCGATCAACGACAGCGGCGCGGCCATGTCGCGGCTGCGCAATACACGCCTGAGCAGTGAAGTGAACCTGCCGTTCGCGATGGGCAGCACCGAACATGTGCTGACCCTGGGGGGGGAGTACCTGTACGAGTCGCTGAACGATCAGGGCTCGTTCCGCCCGCAGAGTTTCGACCCGAGCGGCGGTGGCAACGACGCGATCAGCGGCTTCGATCGCAGCAACTCGAAGATGACCGCCAAGAGCTACGCGCTGTTCGTCGAAGACAACATCATTGTTGGCGACACCACCGTCACCCCGGGCCTGCGCTTCGACCACCACGAAACCTTCGGCGACAACTTCAGCCCTAGCCTGAACCTGTCGCACAAGCTGACCGAGGCGCTGTCGCTCAAGGGCGGTATCGCCCGGGCCTACAAGGTGCCGAACCTGTACCAGTCCAACCCCAATTACCTGCTCTACAGCCGGGGTAACGGTTGCAGCGTGCAGCAGACCAACTCCGGTGGCTGCTACCTGCAGGGCAACGCCGACCTCAAGCCCGAGATCAGCGTCAACAAGGAGATCGGCCTGCTGTACGACCGTGGCACCTGGCGTACCAGCGCGACCTACTTCCGCAACGACTACAAGAACAAGATCATCGGTGACACCGATGTGCTCTACACCATCAACAGCGGCCGTCGCGTGACCCAGTGGGAGAACGCCGGCGAGGCGCGCGTGGAAGGTATCGAGGGCAACTTCTTCATCGAGCTGACCCCGACCCTGGACTGGAACACCAACCTGACCTGGATGCTCGACAACGACAGCCGCGAGACTGGCGAACCGCTGTCGGTGATCCCGGAATACACGGTCAATACCACCCTCGACTGGCGCGCCACCGACAAGCTGTCGTTCCAGGTCGCGGGTACGTACTTCGGCAAGCAGAAATCGCCGACCTACAACTACCGCACCCAGGAAAGCTACGACCAGGATGCGCAGCAGGATGTGGAAGCCTACGGCCTGGTGGACGTGAGCACGGGCTACAAATTCAACGCCAACTATGACGTGCGGGTGGGGGTGAACAACGTGTTCGACAAACAGATCCTGCGCGGTGGCAATGCCAGCAGCTCGGGGGCCAATACCTATAACCAACCGGGTCGGGCGGTGTTTGCCTCGTTGAACATCACCTTCTGACCCCTGGGGCCGCTGTGCGGCCCTTTGCGATCGGTCGGCGCGAAGCAAGGCCGCTCCTGTACGCAGGCGCGGCCTTGCTTCGCGCCCCATCATGACCTTTGAGGGACACCCGATGATCCAAGCCCCCGCCTGGCTGCAGATCCTCTCCCGCAGCGCGGCCGCACTGTTTGGCGGCTACGCGCTCAGCTACGCCGCCAGTGCCTGCCTGGCCCGGTTGTTGCCGCTTTCACCCGCCGATGCAGTCATTGTCGCGACCCTGCCAGCGTTCGTCTTCTACACCGGCGCAATCCTCTGGGCCTTTGCCAGCCGTGATGCCGTGCGCGCCTGGGCACCCTTGGCCCTCGCCGCACCGCTGGCATTGCTCGGCTTCTGGCCGCAGGCATTGGGGTGGCTGGCATGAAGAATACCTTCACACAATCGATGGCCTGGCTGCATACCTGGGCCGGGCTGATCTTCGGCTGGCTGTTGTTCGCCATCTTCGTCACCGGCACCCTGGCGGTGTTCGACAAGGAACTCGACCACTGGATGCAGCCAGAGGTCCCGGCTACCGAGGTTTCCCAGGCCGATGCCGCGCGACGGGCCGTTGCCTACCTGCAGGCCCATGAACCGCAGGCCGGCAACTGGGGCATCAGCCTGCCGACCGAACGCTCGCCGGGGTTGCGCGTATCCACCGGCGACCGTCGCCATGGCGGTGGCGTGCAGCTCGACCCGCGAACCGGCGAGGCCATCGAGGTGCGTGACAGCGTTGGCGGCAACTTCTTTTTCCGCTTCCATTTCACCCTCGACCTGCCGCGCAACTGGGGCATCTTCGTGGTTGGTGCGTTGGCGCTGGTGATGCTGGCCGCATTGGTCACCGGCATCGTGATCCACAAGAAAATCTTCAAAGAGTTCTTCACCTTCCGGCCCAACAAGGGCCAACGTTCGTGGCTGGACTTTCACAATGCCAGCGCTGTGCTGTTGCTACCGTTCCACCTGATGATCACCTATACCGGGCTGGTGATCTTCATGCTCATCTACATCCCGGCAGGGGTCGATGCGCTGTTCGAAGGCGACAGCCGCGCCTACTTCAATGCCCAGGGCAATGCCCGCCTGGAGCAGCCTCGGCAGCTGGCCAGGCAGCCGGGCCAACTGGTCGATGTAGCACCCTTGCTGGCCCAGGCCGAGGCTCGGCTGGGGCCGCTGGGCGGCCTCAACATCCGCAACCCCAACACGGCCGGTGCGCGCATCGAAATCCGCCCCGAGCTGGGCAACCGCATCGCCCTCGCCAAAGGCCAGGCCATGGTCTTCGATGGCGTCAGTGGCGAGCTGCTCAGCGATGTACCGCAATGGCGCGCGGCCCCCCTGACCCAGCGGGTGATGGTCGGCCTGCACTTCGCGCAGTTTGGCGGTTACCCGATGCGCTGGTTGTACTTCATCTGTGGGCTGGTCAGTTGCGTGATGATCGCCAGTGGGTTGGTGCTGTTCTGCGTCAAGCGTGGGCGCAAGTATGGCAACGGCACGGCCCAGGCTTCGGCGCGGCGCTGGTACCGGGTGGCCGAAGTGTGCAATGTCGGTTTCATCAGCGGCTTGCTGCTGGCCTGCGTGGCCCTGCTGTGGGCCAGCCGCGTACTGCCGGTCGAGCTGGCGCAACGGGAAAGCTGGGAAGTGCGTACGTTCTTCGGTGTGTGGGTGTTGGCGCTGTTGCATGCAGGCGTCAGGCCGGCCCGGCGGGCTTGGGTCGAGCAACTGCTGCTGGTGGCCGTGCTGTGCATCGGCTTGGGCGCACTGGGCGGCGTGGGGGATGCGATGCGCGTGGGGGTGGTACTCAGTGCCCTGGTGATGGGCGTTTTGCTGGGGCTGGTGGCGTGGCGGGTGGGCAAAGCGGTACCGGCGCCGATCCGGGCCAAAGCTGGGCGCAATGTGGAGGCTGGCGCATGATGATGTGGGTCACAGGTGGCGTGTTGTTCGCCTACGTCGGCATGCTCGGGCTGTGCCAAGGCCTGGAACGGCATTACAAGCAGGTATGGCAGCGGCCCTGCCCACGTGCGCTGCGTGTGGGGTTGCGCGGCGCGGGATGGCTCGCGTTGCTGGTCAGCCTGCTGTTGTGCGCTCAAGCCTGGGGGTGGGCCATGGGGCCGGTGGCCTGGCTGGGCGCGATGTCGTTGTCGGGGATGCTGCTGGTGATGCTGCTGCCGTACTGGCCACGGCTGGCCGTCGGCTTGGCGGCGGTTGTGCCTGTGTGGGGGATGGTGCAGCTGTTTGGGTGATGCCCGTTACTGAGCAGGGGTCAGGCCCAAAAGCCAAACAGCAGCAACGCTGCAACGCCTAGGCCCATTGCAATCGAACACCCCCCCAACGACAGCGCCGCGCGCCCTTGGCGGTACCAACCGTCCTGGCCAAGTTGCCGGGCCGGGGCCAGCAGGCTGCGCCAGCGCAACTCGGTGTCGTGAAACGCCTGCAAGTTCGCCGGGTCGGCATCCAGCCAGCGGCGAAAGTCGATGCGCTCGCACGCGGTCACGTGGGGGCTCTGCAGGCGCACGTACCATTGCCCGGCAACGCTCGCCAGCACATCTAGGCGCGAACGGCCTGCCTGCAGCGCCTGGTTCATATGGCGCTCGATGCTGCTCAACGGCAAATCAAGCCGGGCAGAGAGGGTGGCGAAATCCAGTTGGTCAAGACGGTTGAGCAGGAACACTTGCTGGACGCGTCGGGGCAGGCGTTTCAGGGCATGCAGCAGGGCGTCTTCGGCAGCGTGCTCGGCAGTGGCGGTGGGGTGTTCAAGGGGCAGCAGCAGACGTGTCATGGACAGCTCCTTGCTCAAAAGGGGAGGTGTGGGGGCATCTTCCTTGATGCCTCATCAGCGTAGGTGAAACGAGATTGATTCTCAAGTGCTGATTCGGCAAAGTTTTGTAATGAGCGTTCACGGTCTGACACACTTTTGCTATCATGCCGGCCACTCACGATCTACATTAGCCTGAAGAGCAAAAAAAAAGACCCGGCAAAAAGCCGGGTCAAAAACCGTGATTAGCCTGATGAGGAGATAATCTGAGAGCGACCTAAGCTCCAGGTTATCCAGCAGATCTCGCGATCAGCTGAGTGCAATAATAATCGTTATCATTTGCCAGTCAAATGATTTTTCGCTAATTCGGTAAAATAGTTTTACCGATGCGCTTCCTTGTCCCGGCAATCGGGGCCTTTGCCGTTACCCGGCCATCACGTATCTCCCTTCCTTGTTACCTACAAACCCGTCTGCGCGGTGCGTTTGTGCTCCAGCAGTGCGCGCGCCATGTCCATCATGTGCATCAATGCGAAGGTCAACTCGCGCTGGGTGCCTTGCTGATGGACAGCGGTTTCCTGCGCCGTGGCGGCGGCGCAGCGGAGCAGGGCGATGGCGTGCTCCTGGGCTTGCTCACCGCTTACGCCTTCGTGGAGCGTCCAGATCTTGTTCTCGGTACTGGGGCGCGTCGGGTTGGGGTTGAGGTAGTAGTCGAGGGCGCGGCGGGCCGCTTCGCTGTCGAGATCTGTTTCGTCGTTTTGCGGTGGTTTCATCCTGATACCTGCGAATGCCAATAGGGAAAGGGTTCAGGTCGATACTAATACCTAAAGTATTTTCGCGCTTCTGATAAATAATACTGAATGTTTATTGAGCGCCGGAAGGCAGTCCGTATCGTGCCAGCGATGAATATGGATAAATGGATTGCCCTCGTCCGTGACCGGATGGAGGAGCTAGGGCTTACTCAAGAGCAGCTTGCCGAGCGCGTTGGCGTGTCGCAAGGCAGCGTAGGGCATTGGGTGAACAAGCGGCGACAACCGAAGATCGAGTCGATGAACCGAACGTTCATCGAGCTTGGCATGCCTCATTACAATGTCAGCTTACGGCTGCGCATCGTGGGGCAGGTTGGCGAGGCGCGAGGCATCTATGATGTGGATGATGCCGACGACGACCTGGATCTCATGCAATACATCGTGTGTTTCCGCTACCCGGTACTGAGTTGGGATGAACTCGGTGCAGAGGCGCTGGCGGAGCCTGTTGCATACGAGCAGACGGACTACATGGCCCAGGGCAAGGCGTTCTGGCTGACCGTTGAAAACGATGCGATGAGTGCCGCCAGTGGCCGCAGTGTGCCGCAGGGCATGCGCATGCTGGTGGACCCAGGGGTGGAGGCTGAGCCGGGGCGCTTGGTCATCGCCCGCCAACCGGGCAAGCAGGCGATTTTCCGTGAGCTGGCCGAAGAGGGTGGCCAGCTGTACCTGAAGGCGCTGAACAGCAGCTACCCGGCACTGTTGTGCGAGGAGGGCTGCGTGTTTCTGGGCGTGGTCGTGCGGGTGCATGGGGCGTTTTGACTGCTGGTTTTTGTAGCGCCCATGTGATCGAGCGCCGCCCGCGCGGCACTCGATCGCATAGACAACCCAGGCCTCAAGCCGGCCCGCCTTGAATCATTCCACCAATTCGACCAGCACCGTCCCTTCGCTGACCATATCCCCTTCCTGACAGAACAGCGCCTTCACCGCCCCAGCATGCGGTGCGCGAATGCTGTGCTCCATCTTCATCGCCTCCAGTACCACCAGCGCGGTACCGGCCTCCACCACCTGCCCCGGCTCGACCAGCACCCGCACGATGCTGCCGTTCATGGGCGCGCCCAGGCCACCTTGGTGGCTATGGCTGGCCTCAGCCTCGGCAATCGGGTCGAAGGCTTCGATGGCGTGCATCTCGCCCTCCCAGCGCAGGTACAAGGTGCCACCGCGGCGTATCGCCAGGTGCTGACGGCGCACGCCTTCCTGGTCGTGCACCAGTTGCTCGCCATCGAGCTGCCAGGTAGAGGCCGCGCTGTGTTCCAGCGCCACTGCCTGGTCCTGCCCGGCACTGGCCAGATGCAGACAGCTACGCGCTGGCAGCCCCAGGCGCAGGCCGTTGCGCTCAGCCCACGGCGAACGGTTGTCGTCGTCCCGTTGCTGACCGGCCTGGCCCTGTAGCCAGGCTTCGGCGGCCGCCTCCCAGAAAGGTGCTGGCAGCGCTTGCGGGGCGGGCAGCAAAACATCCTGGTGACGCGGGATGAACCCGGTGTCGAGCTCGGCCTCGGCAAACGCCGGGTGGGCGAGAATGCGCCGCAGGAAGGCGATGTTGGTCTTCAACCCGCCGATGGCGAACTCGTCCAGCATCGCCAGCAAGCGCAGGCGAGCCTGTTCACGGTCCTCGCCCCAGGCAATCAGCTTGCCCAACATGGGGTCGTAGAACGGCGACACCTCGTCACCCTCGCTGACTCCGCTGTCCACCCGACGGCCTTCGCCCGGGGTCGACTCGCGGTACAGGGCCAGCTTGCCAGTGGCTGGCAGGAAGCCGTTGGCCGGGTCTTCGGCATACAGGCGCACCTCGATGGCATGGCCGATCAGCGGCACCTGTGCCTGCGTGATCGGCAATGCCTCGCCGCGCGCCACGCGGATTTGCCAGGCCACTAGATCAAGGCCGGTGATGGCTTCGGTAACCGGGTGTTCGACCTGCAGGCGGGTGTTCATCTCCATGAAGAAGAACTCGCCGCGGGCATCGAGCAGGAACTCCACCGTGCCCGCACCCACATAGCCGATGGCCTGAGCAGCGCGCACCGCGGCCTCGCCCATGGCCTGGCGCTGCGCGGGGGACAGGCCAGGGGCAGGGGCTTCTTCGACCACTTTCTGGTGGCGGCGCTGGATCGAGCAGTCACGTTCGTTGAGGTACAGGCAGTTGCCGTGCTGGTCGGCGAACACCTGGATTTCTACGTGGCGTGGCTTGAGTACGTACTTTTCCACCAGCATGCGAGCATCGCCAAACGACGATTGCGCCTCACGCTGCGCCGAGGCCAAGGCGTCGGCCAGTTGGCTTTCGTCCTCGACCACTTTCATGCCTTTGCCGCCACCACCGGCGCTGGCCTTGAGCAGCACCGGGTAGCCGATGCGTTCGGCGGCGGCACGGAAGGTGTCCAGGTCCTGGGCTTCACCGTGGTAGCCCGGCACCAGCGGCACGCCGGCCGCGTCCATCAGGGCCTTGGCCGCCGACTTGCTGCCCATCGCGTCGATGGCGCTGGCCGGTGGGCCGAGGAAGATCAGCCCGGCGTCTTCGATGGCGCGGGCAAAGCCTGCGTTTTCGGAAAGAAAGCCATAGCCCGGGTGGATGGCTTGGGCGCCGCTGGCCTTGGCCGCGGCAAGCAGTTTGTCCACCAGCAAGTAGCTTTCGGCGGCCTTGGTGCCGCCGAGGTCGACGCGGATATCGGCTTCGCGGCTGTGCCGTGCGTCACGGTCGGTGGCGCTGTGCACGGCAACGGTGGTCAGGCCCATGGCCTTGGCGGTGCGCATCACCCGGCAGGCAATCTCGCCGCGGTTGGCGACCAGCAGGGTGGTCAACGGGGTGCGGCTCATGGGCGCGGCTCCTTGTTATCGTCGGTTTGCCAGGCTGGGCGGCGCTTTTCGAGGAAGGCGCGCAGGCCCTCCTGGCCTTCGGCGCTGACGCGGATGCGAGCGATGGTGTTTTCGCAGTAGCGGCGCAGGGCAGGGCTCAGCTCGCCGTCATCGACCTCGCGCAGCAGGTCTTTGCTGGCGCGCAGGGCTTGCGGGCTGTTGAGCAGCAGGTTGGCCACCCAGGCTTCGACCTGGGCATCCAGTTCATGGGCCGGGTACACCTCGGCCAGCAGCCCCAGTTCACGGGCGCGCACGCCGCTGAAGCGTTCGGCGGTCAGGGCATAGCGGCGCGTGGCGCGCTCGCCGATGGCCTTGACCACGAACGGGCTGATGACCGCCGGGGCCAGGCCGATGCGCACTTCCGAAAGGCACAGCTGGGCGTCTTCGGCGCCGATGGCCATGTCGCAGCAACTGATCAGGCCCAACGCGCCACCAAAGGCCGCGCCTTGCACCACGGCCAGGGTCGGCGCCTTGAACCGGTGCAGGGTGTACATCAGCTCGCCCAGCTCGTGGGCGTCATCGAGGTTGGTGTTGAAGTCCAGTTGTGCCGACTGTTGCATCCAGGCCAGGTCGGCGCCGGCGCTGAAGTGCCGGCCACGGCCACGCAGCAGCAGAAAACGCAGGCTGCTGTCTTCGGCTAGCTGGCCGAGGGCGACGATCAGCTCGCGGATCATCTGGGCGTTGAAAGCGTTGTTCTTGTCTTCGCGGCTGAGCCACAGGGTGGCGAAGCCGCGAGGGTCGTTGACCACTTCAAGGGTGCTGAAATCGCTCATGGATCACATCCGGAAAATGCCGAAGCGGCTCTGTTCGATCGGGGCGTTCAGCGCGGCGGACAACGCCAGGCCGAGCACGTCGCGGGTCTGTGCCGGGTCGATCACGCCGTCGTCCCACAGCCGGGCGCTGGAGTAGTAGGGGTGGCCCTGGTGCTCGTACTGGTCGAGGATCGGCTGCTTGAGCCTGGCCTCGTCCTCGGCGCTGAAGGGCTGGCCGCTGCGCTCGCTTTGTTCGCGTTTGACCTGGGCTAGCACGCCTGCGGCCTGCTCGGCGCCCATCACGCCGATGCGTGCGTTAGGCCACATCCACAGCATGCGTGGGTCGTAGGCGCGGCCGCACATGCCATAGTTGCCGGCGCCGAAGCTGCCGCCGATGATTACCGTGAACTTCGGTACCTGGGCGCAGGCCACCGCGGTCACCAGCTTGGCGCCATGCTTGGCGATGCCGCCTTCCTCGTACTTCTTGCCGACCATGAAGCCGGTGATGTTCTGCAGGAACAGCAGCGGGATGCCGCGCTGGCAGGCCAGTTCGATGAAGTGCGCGCCCTTTTGCGCGGCCTCGGCGAACAGAATGCCGTTGTTGGCCAGGATCGCTATCGGGTAGCCGTGCAGGTGGGCGAAGCCACACACCAGGGTGGTGCCGAACAGTGCCTTGAACTCATCGAACACCGAGCCATCGACCAGGCGGGCAATGACCTCGCGCACGTCGAACGGCTGCTTGGCGTCTGCCGGTACCACGCCGTACAGCTCATCGGCAGGATACAGCGGGGCGATCGGCGCCTGGCGCTGCAAGGTGCCCAGCTTGTGCCAGTTGAGGTTGGCCACGCTGCGCCGGGCCAGGGCCAAGGCGTGTTCGTCATTGTCGGCGTAATGGTCGGCCACGCCGCTGATGCGGCAGTGCACATCGGCGCCGCCGAGGTCTTCGGCGCTCACCACCTCACCGGTGGCGGCCTTCACCAGCGGCGGGCCGGCCAGGAAGATGGTGGCCTGCTGGCGGACCATGATCGCTTCGTCGGCCATGGCCGGCACATAGGCCCCGCCGGCGGTACACGAGCCCATCACCACGGCGATCTGCGGGATGCCCAGCGCGCTCATGTTGGCCTGGTTGAAGAAGATCCGCCCGAAGTGCTCGCGGTCAGGGAACACTTCGTCCTGACGCGGCAGGTTGGCGCCCCCGGAATCGACCAGGTAGATGCACGGCAGGCGGTTCTGCAGGGCGATGGTTTGCGCGCGCAGGTGTTTCTTGACCGTCAGCGGGTAGTAGGAGCCGCCTTTGACCGTGGCGTCGTTGGCCACGATCATGCACTCCACGCCTTCGACTCGGCCGATGCCGGCAATCACGCCCGCAGCGGGCACGTCTTCGCCATACACCTCATGGGCGGCCAACTGGCCGATTTCGAGGAAGGGTGAGCCTGCGTCCAGCAGGCGGTCGATACGCTCGCGCGGTAGCAGTTTGCCGCGCGAGGTATGCCGCTCCTGGGCCTTGGGGCCGCCGCCCTGGGCGATGTGGGCAAGCAGGCCACGCAGGGCCTGGACCTGTTCGAGCATGGCCGCGCTGTTGCCGGCGAACTCCGCCGAACGCGGGTTGATCTGGGTGTGCAAGGTAGCCATGTGCGCCCGTCCCTTGTGCTCAGCGGGTTTCGTTGAACAGTTCGCGGCCGATCAGCATCCGGCGGATTTCGCTGGTGCCGGCGCCGATCTCGTAGAGTTTCGCGTCGCGCAGCAGGCGCCCGGCCGGGAACTCGTTGATGTAGCCGTTGCCGCCGAGAATCTGGATAGCCTCCAGGGCCATTTGCGTGGCGCGTTCGGCGGTATAGAGGATGACCCCGGCAGCGTCCTTGCGGGTGGTCTCGCCACGGTCGCAGGCCTGGGCCACGGCGTACAGGTAGGCGCGGCTGGCGTTGAGCTGGGTGTACATGTCGGCGATCTTGCCCTGGATCAGCTGGAACTCGCCGATGCTCTGGCCAAATTGCTTGCGGTCGTGGATGTAGGGCACTACCAGGTCCATGCAGCTTTGCATGATGCCAGTCGGGCCGCCGGAGAGCACCACGCGCTCGTAGTCCAGGCCGCTCATCAGTACGCGTACGCCGCCGTTGAGCTGGCCGAGGATGTTCTCTTCGGGCACCTCGACGTCATCGAAGAACAGCTCGCAGGTGTTGGAGCCGCGCATGCCCAGCTTGTCGAACTTGTTGCTGCGGCTGAAGCCGTTCCAGTCACGTTCGACGATGAACGCAGTGATGCCGTGTGCGCCCTTGTCCAGGTCGGTCTTGGCGTAGATCACGTAGGTGTTGGCGTCGGGGCCATTGGTGATCCAGGTCTTGCTGCCGTTGAGCACGTAGCGGTCGCCGCGTTTTTCGGCGCGCAGCTTCATCGAGACCACGTCGGAGCCGGCGTTGGGCTCGCTCATGGCCAACGCGCCGATGTGTTCGCCGCTGATCAGCTTGGGCAGGTACTTGAGCTTTTGCTCATGGGTGCCGTTGCGGTTGATCTGGTTGACGCAGAGGTTGGAGTGCGCGCCGTAGGACAGTGCCACCGAGGCCGAGCCCCGGCTGATTTCTTCCATCGACACCACATGGGCCAGGTAGCCCAGGCCAGCGCCGCCGTATTCTTCCGATACAGTGATGCCCAGCAGGCCCATGTCACCGAATTTGCGCCACATGTCGGCAGGGAACAGGTTGTCGTGGTCGATTTGCGCGGCACGCGGCGCCAGTTCGGCGGCGACGAAGCTGCGCACCTGGTCGCGGAGCATGTCGATGGTCTCGCCCAGGGCGAAGTTCAGGGAGGGGTAATGCATGGGGGCACCTTCTTGTTCTTGAAATAGGGAAAGCACAGTGTCTTTTTCACCTTTACGTTAACGTAAACCTGCCTTCTATTACTGTCAATCTCAGCATCACCTTTACGTAAACGTAAATCTGCGCCAGAGTATCTCCCGCTTGCTTCAATCGTGCCCAGAACAACCACAAGAAGGGACACCCATGAGTCAACCGAGCTATACCTGCGGTCGCCAGGACCGGCCCTTGCTGACCCTGACCATCGGCCAGGCCTTCGACGCCACCGTGGCCCGTTACCCCGACCGCGAAGCGTTGGTGGTGCGCCACCAGGGCCTACGGTACACCTGGGGGCAGCTGGCCGAACAGGTCGATGTACACGCCCGCGCCTTGATGGCCCTGGGCGTAGGCACCGCCGACCGGGTCGGCATCTGGGCGCCCAACTGCGCCCAGTGGTGCATCCTGCAACTGGCCAGCGCCAAGGTCGGCGCGATTCTGGTCAACATCAACCCGGCCTACCGCGTGGGTGAGCTGGAATACGTGCTGCGACAGTCCGGCTGCCGCTGGCTCGTGTGCGCCGATACCTTCAAGACCTCCGATTACCACGCCATGGTCCAGGAGCTGGTACCGGAACTGGCTGCAGCGGCCCCCGGTGAGCTGGCCAGCGAACGCTTGCCCGATCTGCACGGGGTGATCAGCCTGGCCTGCAACCCGCCGCAGGGCTTTCTACCCTGGCCTGCGCTGGCAGAGCGGGCAGGGCAGACGCCTGCCGAAGCCTATCAGGCCCGCCAGCAGAGCCTGCAGTTCGACCAGCCGGTGAACATCCAGTACACCTCCGGTACCACTGGCGCACCCAAGGGGGCGACGCTCAGCCACTACAACATCCTCAACAACGGTTTCATGGTCGGCGAGAGCCTGGGCTTGACCAGCGACGACCGCATGGTGATCCCGGTGCCGTTGTACCACTGCTTCGGCATGGTCATGGCCAACCTCGGTTGCATTACCCATGGCAGCACGATGGTCTACCCCAATGACGCCTTCGATGCCGAGCTGACCCTGCGCGCGGTTGCCGAAGAGCGCGCCAGCATCCTCTACGGCGTGCCCACCATGTTCATCGCCATGCTCGACCACCCGGCCCGCCAGGGCATGGACCTCTCGACCCTGCGTAGCGGCATCATGGCCGGCGCCACCTGCCCGATCGAGGTGATGCGCCGGGTCATCGACCAGATGCACATGGCCCAGGTGCAGATCGCCTACGGCATGACCGAGACCAGCCCGGTATCGCTGCAGACCGGCCCGGATGACGCGCTTGAACTGCGCGTGACCACGGTCGGCCGCACCCAGCCGCAGCTGGAGAACAAGCTGGTGGATGCCGACGGCTGCATCGTACCCAGGGGCGAAATCGGCGAATTGTGCACCCGTGGCTACAGCGTGATGCTGGGATACTGGGACAATCCGCAGGCCACGGCAGATGCCATCGACCCGGCGGGGTGGATGCACTCGGGCGACCTGGCGGTGATGGACGAAGAGGGCCATGTGCGCATCGTCGGGCGCAACAAGGACATGATCATCCGCGGTGGCGAGAACATCTATCCACGCGAGCTGGAGGAGTTCTTCTATACCCACCCGGCGGTGGCCGATGCGCAGGTGATCGGCATTCCGTGCAGCAAATATGGCGAAGAGGTGGTGGCCTGGATCAAGCTGCATCCGGGGCATAGCGCTACGGTTGATGAGCTGCACGGCTGGTGCAAGGCACGTATCGCGCATTACAAGGTGCCGCGGCATTTCCGCTTTGTCGACGAGTTCCCGATGACGGTGACGGGCAAGGTGCAGAAGTTTCGGATGCGCGAAATCAGCTCGGCGGAAATTTCGGCGGTCTCTGCGGGTTGACAGGTTTGCGCTGCCGGCCTCTTCGCGGGTAAGCCCGCGAAGAGGCCAGTGCAGCCACTGTAAAAGCCTCTATCCTTAAGCCTTCACCGGTGGCTCCTGGCTCGGCGGGTCGCCCACTGTCGGCGGTACCGTCGGCTTGATCGGCAGCTCGTCCGGGTCTTCTTCCGGTACGGGCGGCGGCAAGCTGGGGTCGTCGATGTTGGGATCGGGTGTCTCCGGTGGAATGGGAATGTTCATGGCCTGACCTCGCGTGGGTGAATGAAGAGGTGCTGCAGGCTCTGACTGTCAGGGGCTGCCATTCGCTCAATTTTTTTGAACCCCCACGCCCGCGCTCGGCTCTGAACCCTTACCGCCACCAGCCTAAGGGAGCAAGGTCCGATGTCACGAAACGAGCCCTTCCAGAGCGTGCCTGCGGCGAATGATCACCCGGACCAGGCCATTAGCCTGTCCCAGGCGCTGCTGGCGCCGCGCATCGTGATCGAAGGCACGCAACCCGCGCTCGACGGTGGTACGTTCGCCGTCAAGGCCATCAGCGGCCAGGCGGTCGCAGTCAGCAGCAAGGTCTACAGCGACGGCCACGACCGCCTGGCCGTGATGCTCAATTGGCGCCAGGCGAACAGCCGGCGCTGGCACTGCGTGCCGATGCAGTCGCCGGGCAATGACCTGTGGCTGGCCGAGTTCACCCCGACCGAGCTCGGCCCGCACCTGTTCAGCATCGAAGCCTGGATCGACCCGTTCGCCACCTACTGCCACGACCTGGAGAAAAAGTACCACGCCGGGGTGGAGGTGAAGCTGGAGCTGGAAGAAGGCAGGTTGATGCTGGGCAAAGGCATCGAGCTGAGCCAAGGCGCGTTGCGTGACGAACTGCAAGCCGTGCAGCAGCGCTTGCCTGGGTTGAGCGCCGATGACCAAGTGGCGGTGTTTCTGAGCGAGAGCACCGCGCGCCTGATGAGCGAGGCCGAGCACCGCAGCTACTTGACCCGCAGCAGTGACTTCCCCCTCGACGTCGACCGCCCCGCCGCGCAATTCGCCAGTTGGTACGAGCTGTTTCCGCGTTCGATCACCGACAGCCCCGAGCGCCACGGCACCTTCAATGACGTGCACGAACGCCTGCCGATGATCCGCGACATGGGCTTTGACGTGCTGTATTTCCCACCCATTCATCCGATTGGCAAGCAGCACCGCAAGGGCCGCAACAATGCCTTGCAGGCAGCGCCCAGCGACCCGGGCAGCCCATACGCCATCGGCAGCGACGAAGGCGGGCACGATGCCATTCATCCTGAATTGGGCACCCGTGAAGACTTCCGCCGCCTGGTAGCCGCCGCTGCTGAGCATGGCCTGGAAATCGCCCTGGATTTCGCCATCCAGTGCTCCCAGGACCACCCGTGGCTCAAACAGCACCCTGGTTGGTTCAGCTGGCGCCCCGACGGCACCATCCGCTATGCGGAAAACCCGCCGAAGAAGTACCAGGACATCGTCAACGTCGACTTCTACGCCCCCGACGCCGTGCCTTCGCTGTGGCTGGCGCTGCGCGATGTGGTGGTCGGCTGGGTCGAGGAGGGCGTCAAGACCTTCCGCGTCGACAACCCGCACACCAAGCCGTTGCCATTCTGGCAATGGCTGATCGCCAATGTGCGCAGCCAGCACCCGGACGTGATCTTTCTCGCCGAAGCCTTCACCAAGCCTGCAATGATGGCGCGCCTGGGTAAGGTCGGCTACGCGCAGAGCTACACCTATTTCACCTGGCGCAACACCAAGCAGGAATTGCGCGAGTTCTACGAACAGCTCAACCAGCCACCGTGGAGCCTGTGCTACCGGCCCAACTTCTTCGTCAACACACCCGACATCAACCCGTTTTTCCTGCACACCTCAGGGCGTGCCGGTTTTCTCATTCGCGCGGCCCTCGCCACCATGGGGTCGGGGTTGTGGGGCATGTATTCGGGCTTCGAGCTGTGCGAAGCCACACCGCTGCCCGGCAAGGAGGAATACCTCGATTCGGAGAAGTACGAAATCCGCCCGCGTGATTTCACCCAACCCGGCAACATCATTGCCGAGATCGCCCAGCTCAACCGAATTCGCCGGCAGAACCGCGCCCTGCAGACGCACCTGGGGGTGGCGTTCTTCAATTGCTGGAACGACAACATCCTGTACTTCGCCAAGCGCACGCCCGAGCGCGACAACTTCATCCTGGTGGCCATCAGCCTGGACCCGCACAACGCCCAGGAAGCCAGCTTCGAGTTGCCGCTGTGGGAGTTGGGGCTGGACGACAATGCCGACACGTTGGGTGAAGACTTGATGAACGGCCACCGCTGGACCTGGCACGGCAAGACCCAGTGGATGCGTATCGAACCCTGGCATCAGCCGTTTGGTATCTGGCGCATAGAAAAGGCCCGTTAGTCCCTCAGGGGCGGTGCTGAACCCGCAATTGAAAGGAGTCACCCATGGCCAAGCGTTCCCGCCCGGCAGCCTTCATCGACGACCCGCTGTGGTACAAGGACGCGGTGATCTACCAGCTGCACATCAAGTCGTTCTTCGACGCCAACAACGACGGCATTGGCGATTTCGCCGGGCTGATCAGCAAGCTCGACTACATCGCCGAACTGGGCGTCAACACCCTCTGGCTGCTGCCGTTCTACCCCTCGCCACGGCGCGACGACGGCTACGACATCGCCGAGTACAAGGCCGTGCACCCCGACTACGGCAGCATGGCCGACGCCCGGCGCTTCATTGCCGAGGCGCACAAGCGCGGCCTGCGGGTGATCACCGAACTGGTCATCAACCATACCTCCGACCAGCACCCGTGGTTCCAGCGCGCCCGCCTGGCCAAGCGCGGCAGCAAGGCGCGCGACTTCTACGTGTGGTCGGATGACGACCAGAAGTATGACGGCACACGCATCATCTTCCTTGACACCGAAAAGTCCAATTGGACCTGGGACCCGGTCGCCGGCCAATACTTCTGGCACCGCTTCTACTCGCACCAGCCCGACCTCAACTTCGACAACCCGCAGGTGCTCAAGGCCGTGATCGGGGTGATGCGCTTCTGGCTCGACCTGGGCGTCGACGGCCTGCGCCTGGACGCCATCCCCTACCTGATCGAGCGCGACGGCACCAACAACGAAAACCTCCCCGAGACCCACCGGGTGCTCAAAGCCATCCGCGCCGAGATCGACGCCAACTACCCGGACCGCATGCTCCTGGCCGAAGCCAACCAGTGGCCCGAAGACACCCGCCCGTACTTTGGCGAGGGCGACGGCGACGAGTGCCACATGGCCTTCCACTTCCCGCTGATGCCGCGCATGTACATGGCCCTGGCGATGGAGGACCGCTTCCCGATCACCGACATCCTGCGCCAGACCCCAGAGATCCCCGCCCACTGCCAGTGGGCGATCTTCCTGCGCAACCACGATGAGCTGACCCTGGAGATGGTCACCGACCGCGAGCGCGACTACCTGTGGAACTACTACGCCGAAGACCGCCGCGCGCGTATCAACCTCGGCATCCGCCGCAGGTTGGCGCCTTTGCTGCAACGCGACCGCCGGCGCATCGAACTGCTGACCAGCCTGCTGCTGTCGATGCCCGGCACACCGACCCTGTACTACGGCGATGAGCTGGGCATGGGCGATAACATCTACCTGGGCGACCGCGATGGCGTGCGCACCCCCATGCAATGGTCGCCGGACCGCAACGGCGGGTTCTCCCGCGCCGACCCGCAGCGCCTGGTGCTGCCGCCGATCATGGACCCGCTGTACGGCTACCAGACGGTCAACGTCGAAGCCCAGGCCCACGACCCGCATTCGCTGCTCAACTGGAACCGCCGCCTGCTGGCGGTGCGCAACCAGCAGAAGGCCTTTGGCCGGGGCAGCATTCGCATGCTCACACCGAGCAACCGGCGCATCCTCGCTTACCTGCGCGTGTACGTCGACCAGGACGGCAACAGCGAGGTGATCCTGTGTGTGGCCAACGTGTCCCGTGCCGCACAGGCCGCTGAACTGGAGCTGTCGCAATACGCCGATAAAGTGCCGGTGGAAATGCTCGGTGGCAGCGCCTTCCCACCGATCGGCCAGTTGCCTTTTCTGCTCACGTTACCGCCATATGCGTTCTACTGGTTCCTGCTGGCCGCGCACGACCGCATGCCCAGCTGGCACATCCAGGCTACCGAGGGGTTACCCGAATTGACCACACTGGTGCTGCGCAAGCGCCTGGAAGAGTTGCTCGAAGCGCCTTCCAGCGAAATACTCGAAGGCTCGATACTGCCGCAGTACCTGCCTAAACGGCGCTGGTTCGCCGGCAAGGAAGGGCCGCTCGACCAGGTTCGCCTGCGCTATGGCGTGCGCTTCGGCACCGCGACCACACCGGTGCTGCTCAGCGAGCTGGAGGTGCTCAGCGACGGTGTTGCCAACCACTACCAACTGCCCTTCGGCCTGTTGCCCGAAGAGCAGATCAACAGCGCCTTGCCCCAGCAGCTGGCGCTGTCGCGGGTGCGCCGTGGCCGCCAGGTCGGCCTGATCACCGACGCGTTCGTCCTCGAGCCGTTTATCCGCGCCGTGCTACGTGCCTGCCAGGAGCGCCACCGGCTGCCGTGCGGCAATGGCCTGGGCGAGCTGCGCTTCGAGTGCACCGATCAACTGGCCGGGCTGGGGCTTGGCGAAGACAGCCCGGTGCGCTACTTGAGTGCCGAGCAGTCCAACAGCTCGGTGGTGGTCGCTGACCAGGTGGTGCTCAAGTTGATCCGCCGGGTCAACCCGGGCATTCACCCCGAGCTTGAGATGAGCGCCTACCTGACCGCGGCGGGCTTTACCAATATTTCGCCGCTGCTGGCGTGGGTCAGCCGCGTGGACGAGCACGCCACCCCGCACCTGCTGATGATTGCCCAGGGCTACCTGAGCAACCAGGGCGATGCCTGGGCCTGGACCCAGAACACCCTGGAACGGGCCATCCGCGACGAAATGGAGCCGTCCAGCGCGGCCAGCGAAGCCCACACCGATGCGCTGGCCGAACTCGACGGCTTCGCCGCCTTGCTCGGCCAGCGCCTGGGCGAAATGCACCTGTTGCTGGCGGCACCGACCGAAGACACCGCCTTCCAGCCGCGCCCAAGCGATGCCCGGGACAGCGAACGCTGGAGCAGCCAGATCAGTGCCGAACTGACCCACGCCCTCGACCTGCTGGCCCAGCACCGCGACAGCCTCGACAGTGACAGCCAGGCGCTGGTAGATGACCTGCAGCAACAGCGCGACGGCCTTGCCCAGCACATCGATAACCTCGCGCACCAAGCCCAGGGCGGCTTGCTGATGCGGGTGCACGGCGATCTGCACCTGGGCCAGGTGCTGGTGGTGCAGGGCGATGCCTACCTGATCGATTTCGAGGGTGAGCCGTCCCGCCCCGTGGAAGAGCGCCGGGCCCGGCACAGCCCCTACAAAGATGTCAGCGGCGTGCTGCGATCCTTCGACTATGCTGCTGCGATGATTCTGCGCAGCGCCTCTGCCGTGGACCTTTCCGACCCTGCGCGCAAGGCGCGGCAACGGGTGGCCAGGCAGTACCTGCACCAGTCGCGGCATGCCTTTGTCGAAGCCTATGGCCTGGCCACCGCTGCCATGCCCCACGCCTGGCAACAGGCGGAAGGCGAGCGTGCCGCGCTGGAATTGTTCTGCCTGGAAAAAGCCGCGTACGAAATCACATACGAAGCTGAAAATCGACCGAATTGGCTGGCCGTGCCTTTGCATGGCTTGCATGGACTGATCAGTACCTGGGGAGAGTCATAGATGAATGCAACCACGCGTGAAAACGGCGGTCTTCGGCAACGGGACCTCGACGCCCTGGCCCGCGCCGAGCACGCCGATCCATTTGCGGTACTTGGCCCCCATGGCGATGGCGCGGGTGGGCAGTTCGTGCGCGCCTTCTTGCCCACTGCCCTGAACGTGCGCGTACTGGCGCGCGACGATGGGCGCGTACTCGCCGAAATGCGCCAGGGCAGCCTGCCGGGGCTGTTTACCGCGCACCTTGATGAGGCACAGCCGTACCAGCTGCACATTGCTTGGGCCGGCGGCGAGCAGGTGACCGAAGACCCGTACAGCTTTGGCCCGCAATTGGGCGATATGGACCTGTACCTGTTCGCCGAGGGCAACCACCGTGACCTGTCGGGGCGCTTCGGTGCGCAGCCGATGCAGGCCGACGGCGTCGACGGCGTGTGCTTCTCTGTGTGGGCACCGAATGCCCGACGGGTGTCGGTGGTGGGTGACTTCAACAACTGGGACGGCCGCCGTCACCCCATGCGCCTGCGTCACAGTGCAGGGGTCTGGGAGCTGTTTGTGCCACGCCTTGGCGTTGGCGAAACCTACAAGTTCGAGGTGCTGGGCAAAGACGGTGTGTTGCCCTTGAAAGCCGACCCGCTGGCCCGTGCCACCGAACTGCCGCCGAGCACGGCGTCGAAGGTGGCCAGCGCGCTCAGCCACCCCTGGCAGGACCACGACTGGATGGCGCAGCGTGCGCAACGTCACGCCTACAGCGCGCCCCTGTCGATCTATGAGTTGCATGTCGGCTCGTGGCAATGCGAGCTGGATGACCTGGGCGAAGTCGCGCGTTACTACAACTGGCGCGAGCTGGCCGAGCGTCTGGTGCCCTATGTGCAGGCGCTGGGCTTCACCCACATCGAACTGATGCCGATCATGGAGCACCCGTTCGGCGGCTCGTGGGGCTACCAGCCCCTGTCGATGTTCGCGCCCACCTCACGCTACGGCAGTGCCGAAGATTTCGCCGCCTTCATCGACGCCTGCCACCAGGGCGGCATCGGTGTGATCCTCGACTGGGTGCCGGCGCATTTCCCCACCGACGAACATGGCCTGGCGCGTTTCGACGGCACCGCCTTGTACGAATACGAGAACCCGCTGGAGGGTTACCACCAGGACTGGAACACGCTGATCTACAACCTTGGGCGTAACGAAGTGCGCGGCTTCATGCTGGCCTCGGCGTTGCTCTGGCTCAAGCAGTTCCACATCGACGGCCTGCGGGTCGACGCGGTGGCATCGATGCTCTACCGCGACTACTCGCGCAAGGCCGGCGAGTGGGTGCCCAACCGCCATGGCGGGCGCGAGAACCTGGAGGCCATCGACTTCATCCGCCACCTCAATGGCGTGGCGGCGCACGAGGCTCCTGGCGCGTTGATCATCGCCGAAGAGTCCACCGCCTGGCCGGGCGTCAGCCAGCCGATCCAGCAGGGCGGGCTGGGCTTTGCCTACAAGTGGAACATGGGCTGGATGCACGACACCTTGCACTACATCCAGAACGACCCGGTGCACCGCACCTATCACCACAACGAGATGAGCTTCGGGCTGATCTATGCCTACTCCGAGCATTTCATCCTGCCGATTTCCCACGACGAAGTGGTGCATGGCAAGCATTCGCTGATCGACAAGATGCCGGGCGACCGCTGGCAGAAGTTCGCAAACCTGCGGGCCTACCTGACGTTCATGTGGGCGCACCCGGGCAAGAAGCTGTTGTTCATGGGCTGCGAATTTGGCCAGTGGCGCGAGTGGAACCACGACAGCGAGCTGGACTGGTACCTGCTGCAGTACCCCGAGCACAAGGGCGTGCAGCGCTTGGTCGGCGACCTCAACCGGCTGTACCGCGAGGTGCCGGCGCTGCACGAACAGGATTGCCAGCCCCAGGGCTTCCAGTGGCTGATCGGCGACGACGCGCAAAACAGCGTGTATGCCTGGCTGCGCTGGAGCAGCAATGGCGAGCCGTTGCTGGTGGTGGCCAACTTCACCCCGGTGCCGCGCGAGGGGTACCGGATTGGCGTGCCGTTTGGCGAGCGCTGGGAAGAACTGCTGAACAGCGATGCCGAACTGTATGCAGGGTCTAATGTAGGCAACCTGGGGGCCGTGGAAAGTGACCAGGTATCCAGCCATGGGCAGCCATTGTCGCTGGCGCTGAACCTGCCGCCGCTGGGCGTATTGATCCTCAAACCGGCCTGATCGATCGGCCAACTCGGTTGCGTTGTAGGAGCGGCCTTGCGTCGCGAAAGGGCTGCGCAGCGGCCCCAGCAATCTCTGCGGCGAAGCTGAAATTCAGCTCTGCGGCGAAGCTGAAATCCAGGGGCTGCTACGCACCCCGTTCGCGACGCAAGGCCGCTCCTACACACAAACCGGGGTTACCGGCTACCAGCGCATCCGCACCCCAAGGCTGCCGATCAACCCATTCAGGTCATTGTCATCCACATCGCTGCTGTAGTCGGCACTCACAAACAACGCCACATTCGGCGTCACCCGGGCCACCAGCCCCAACCCCAATTCCACTGTGGTCGAATACCGCGAGCTGGAAATTTTGTCGACCTGGTCCAGCTTCACCTCGTCGGCATTGCTGAAGTCATACCAGACGTTGGTCCGCACGTAGGGTTCGATCGGCATGCCACGCACCTCGTAGCGCCCGGACAACTTGGCACCGACCCGGCCGCTCCAGCTGGGCTGGCTGTCGAATGCCTGCAGCGTCTCCTCCTGCACGCGGCTGCCGGGGAAAAACTGCTGGTTGATCAACTGTGCCTGCGGCTCGATCACCCAACCCCCGCCCAGGCCGATCGGGTAGCCACCTTCCAGCGAGAAGGTCATGGCATGGCCGCTGTCGTCCAGGCGCTGGCCGCTCTCGCCACGGCCATTGATATCGATACGCGAGCCCATGGCCACGGCATCCAGGTGCCAGCCCCGTTCATGGGTCATGCTCCAGTACACGCCCAGGCTTTCGCCACTCAGGTTCACGGCATTGCGCTGCTTGTCGCCCAGCAGCGGGCGAATGCCATTGAAGCTGCTCTGCAGGTTGTTGTGGCCAACGAAGATGCCCGCGCGGTGCACATTGCCCGCCGTGGTTTCACGCATGAACAGGTCCGGGCCGATCATCAGTTGCTGGCTGGGGGCCTCTAACTGGTCGGGCGGCTGTGCACCGGTGCGCGGGGCGCCAGGGAAGAATTGCGACCACTGGCTGGCGACCAGGTCGGCTACTCCCTGGTCGTGGCGCTCGGACATCTTTTCCGAGAATGCGTTGAGGGTACCGATGTTCAACCCGCTGGCGCTGACCGGGTCGAGCGATAGCTGCGGGACCGCCGCTTGTTGCAGAAAACGGGGGGAGGTCGGGTCGTCCTGCAAGTCGAATGCGAAAGTTTCCACCGGGGTTGCCAGAAGCAGCGACGTGGAAACCGCGCAGAAAATGCTGTCGAAGCGCAAGGGATTCGAGGTTCTTTTCATGGCGGATCTCCGTAGTTTTTGTGGTACAGCCCAAGGACCTGGCCTGTTGTCACGAGCTGTACGGCAAAAACAGGGGGCGACCCAAACCAGCACGCCTGCTTTCGCAAACGCGCACGAAGGCGCGAGCTAGAGGCCCGGCGCGAGATCTTTACGACTAGATACTGTTCAGCTAAGGAGAGGTCTGGGCTTGCGTCAAGAAAGCGTGAAGGATCTGTTCATAGCCTGTGATTCGGTACAAGTAGCTGATTTGTTGAGTGAAATACTCGGGGATATCGAAGTTCGCTATTTACCGCTGCTTGGCTATGAAGAATGATTGCTACAGCTTGACCTCGACGGCCAGCGGCAGATGGTCGGAGAGGTGCGTCCAAGGTTTGTGCCCCAGAATCCGAGGTGCATGGCTTTCGGCGTTGCGCAGGTAGATACGGTCCAGGCGCAGCAGCGGCATGCGCGCGGGGTAGGTGCGCGCCAAGTGCCCGTGGTGGCGCTCGAACGCTTCGTGCAAGTCGTTGCGCAGGCCCAAGGTGCGATTGCCGCGCAGCTTCCAGTCGTTGAAGTCGCCGGCGATGATCACCGGGGCGCCTTCCGGCAGTGATTCGAGCAACCTGCGCAGCAGCTGCAACTGTTGCTGGCGGTGGCTTTCCAATAGCGACAAGTGCACGCAGATGGCATGCACCTGGTGTGGGCCGGGCACATCGAGGATGCAATGCAACAGGCCACGGCGTTCGGGGCCGGTGATCGAGACGTCGAGGTTGCGGTGCTCGATGATCGGGTACTTCGACAGCAGGGCGTTGCCATGGTGGCCGTCGGGGTAGACCGCGTTGCGGCCGTAGGCGAAGTCGCTCCACATGCTGTCGGCGAGAAATTCGTACTGGGAGGTTTGCGGCCAACCGGGGTAGCGCGCAGCGTGGCGGTCGTGGCTGCCCAGCACTTCCTGGAGGAAGACGATGTCGGCCTGGGTACTGCGCACCGCCTCGCGCAGTTCCGGCAGGATGAAGCGCCGGTTGAAGGCGGTAAACCCCTTGTGGGTGTTGACCGTGAGTACCCGCAGCCGATGCACGGCCGGGGCCTGGTTGACGGTGGCGAAACCTGCACTGCCGGCTTCGAGGTTCACAGTGGCTCCTCTGTTAAAACGTCACGCTCGGCCTTTGTAGGAGCGGCCTTGCGTCGCGAAAGGGCTGCGCAGCGGCCCCTGGATTTCAGCTTCGCCGCAGAGATTGCTGGGGCCGCTGCGCAGCCCTTTCGCGACGCAAGGCCGCTCCTACAAGGGACCGGTCAGGGCCCTTCGGGTTCACTCTTCCTCGCGTTGCAACACCATCAATAGCATTGAGCGCCCCTTCACCTCGAACGTGCTCTCGAACGCCAAGTGCTGCCCCTTGCGCAACTCTGGCCGGTCGGTATCCACCAGGCAGCTCCAGTAATCACCGTCAGGCACGGTCGGCAACTGGAACGGCACCACGTCATGATGGGCATTGACGATCAGCAGCACCGTCGCCTCGGCGCCTGGCCGGGCGATGCCGCTGACCTGGGCACGCCCGTCGATCAACATGCCCAGGCACCGGCCATGGGGGTCTTCCCATTGCTCGACGCTCATCTCGCTGCCATCCGGCGCCAACCAGGTGACATCCTTGACCCCGATCGCCTCGTTGTAGTCGCCCACCAGAAAGCGTGAGCGGCGCAGCACCGGGTAGGCCAGGCGCAGGCGGGTCAGGCGCTTGACGAAGGCCAGCAGCGCGGCGCCCTCGTCGTCCAGGTCCCAGTTGACCCAACCGATCTCGCTGTCCTGGCAATAGGCGTTGTTGTTGCCGTGCTGAGTGCGGCTGAACTCGTCGCCGGCGACGATCATCGGCGTGCCTTGGGCAAACAACAGGGTGGCGAAGTAGTTACGCATCTGGCGCATGCGCAGGGCATTGATTTCCGGGTCGTCGGTGGGGCCTTCGGCGCCACAGTTCCACGACAGGTTGTTGTCGGTGCCGTCCTGGTTGTTCTCGTCGTTGTCCTCGTTGTGCTTGTTGTTGTAGGACACCAGGTCGCGCAAGGTGAAACCATCGTGGGCGGTGACGAAATTGACCGAGGCATAGGGGCGCCGGCCGCGGTTGTTGAACATGTCGCCCGACGCGGTCATGCGCGAAGCGAAGTCGGCCAGCTGGCCTTCGTCACCTTTCCAGAACGCCCGCACGGTATCGCGGAAGCGGTCGTTCCACTCGGCCCAGCCGGGCGCGAAGTTGCCCACCTGGTAGCCACCGGGGCCGCAGTCCCAAGGTTCGGCAATCAGCTTGACCTGGCTCAGCATCGGGTCCTGGCGGCAGGCGACGAGGAACCCGTGGCGTTCGCTGTAGCCGTCATGGTAACGGCCAAGGATGGTCGCCAGGTCGAAGCGGAAGCCATCCACGTGCATCTCACCGGCCCAGTAACGCAGTGAGTCGGTGACCAGTTGCAGCACGCAAGGGTGGCTCAGGTCCAGGGTATTGCCGGTGCCCGAATCGTTGATGTAGTAACGCTTGTCATCGGGCATCAGGCGGTAGTAGGAGGCGTTGTCGATGCCGCGCATGGACAGCGTCGGGCCACGCTCGTTGCCTTCGGCAGTGTGGTTGTAGACCACATCCAGAATCACCTCCAGGCCGGCGTCATGCAGGTGCGCAACCATCTCCTTGAATTCGGCGATCTTGCCGCTGGCCAGGTAGCGGGGGTGGGGGGCGAAAAAGGCAATGCTGTTGTAGCCCCAGTAATTGTTGAGGCCCTTGTCCAGCAGGTGCTGGTCGTTGACGAAGGCGTGGATCGGCAGCAGTTCGATGCTGGAAACGCCCAGGTCCTTGATGTGCTTGAGCAACTCGTCATTGGCAAGGCCGGCGAAGGTCCCGCGCAGCGCTTCGGGCACCCCCGGGTGGCGCATGCTGATGCCGCGGGTATGGGCTTCGTAGAGGATGGTGCGCTCCCACGGTATCTGCACGCGCTGATCGCGGCCCCAGGTGAAGGCCGGGTCGATAACCTTGCATTTGGGCACGAAGGGCGCGCTGTCACGCTCATCGAACGACAGGTCGCCGTCGGGGTGGCCGATGGTGTAGCCGAACAGGGCCTCGGACCATTTCAGGCTGCCGACCAGTTGCTTGGCGTAGGGGTCGATCAGCAGTTTGTTGGGGTTGAAGCGGTGGCCGTTCTCGGGCTCGTAAGGGCCGTAGACGCGGTACCCGTAGACCAGGCCCGGGTGCGCGTCGGGCAGGTAGCCGTGGTAGATCTCGTCGGTGTACTCGGGCAGTTCGATGCGTTCGATTTCCTGTTCGCCGCTGGAGTCGAACAGGCACAGCTCAACCTTGGTGGCATTGGCCGAGAACAGGGCGAAGTTGACCCCAAGCCCGTCCCAGGTGGCGCCGAGGGGGAAGGGCATACCTTCGCGAATGCGCGATGGGGCGACTGACCGGGTTTTCTTCGGGATGCGGGGGCTCATGGCGGTCCTCGTGTGGCCGTGGTGAAGGGGGAAACAGTGCAGCGTCTGTGCCGTCTTCTTCGCGGGGCGAGTCGGATCGCCGCACCGCCGCTCCCACAGGGAGGGTGCAGGCCTGACTGTATGGGAGCGGCGGTGCGGCGATCCGACTTGCCCCGCGAAGAGGCCGGTACAGGTTTAACCAGCAGCTGGCTTCTTCACCGGGCGAGGCTTCTTCACCGCTGCAGGTTTCTGAACCGGCTCTGCCGCTACCTTAGGCTTGGCCGGCGCTTTCTTGCGTGGCGCTGCCTTGGGCGCAAGCGCTTCAGCCTCGGCGAGCTTGCGCGCCATGTCCCAGTGGCGCTCCTCCTCACCGACCGGCTTACCTTCCGATTCCCAGATCTGGTAGGCAAATTCACGAATACGTTTTTCATCGACACTCATCATGACGCTCCTGATGCTCAAGATTGTTGTATCAACACATTGACTGGAAATTCCGACAGTACGGCGCTCAACGGCAGCTCCTTTGAAAGGCTGACCGCAGCACAGGGGAAAAGTCCCGTCGAGTTGGCAGACGACAAGGCAAACGGCAGTATCAGCCGGGTGTCGTCCCAGTTATGGGCCGGGATCAACGGTGTAGGGGCGCTACCGAGCAGGCCACTGGCCAGGCGCGGCGCAATCACGATGGCGCGCTCGTCGTCACCCAGGCGGGCGAAAGCCAGCACTTTGTCGGCATGCCGGCCCTGCACGGTCAGCGGCAGGTAGGCGCCACGGCGAAACAGTTCGGCATGCGCCTGGCGACAGTCCAGCACCCGCGCCACCAGCGCTTGCTTGATGCGGCCATCGCGCCAGTGCGCCAGCAGTTCGGCGACCGGCGTGGCGTCGTCCAGGGTGCGGCGCCTGCTGGCGTAGTCGACTGGGCGGCGGTTGTCCGGGTCGACCAGGCTGAAGTCCCAGTATTCATTGCCCTGGTACAGATCGGGCACGCCGGGCACGGTCATGCGCAACAGCGCCTGGACCAGGCCGTTGAGCGCGCCTGGGCAGGCGATGAGCTGGGCGGCATCGGCCAGCGACTTGCGCAACTGCTGGTTTTCGCCATCGAGCAGCAGGCCATCGATGTAGCGTGCGCAGGCGGCCTCGTAGGCGTCGTTCGGGGCGCTCCAGCTGCTGCGCAACTTGGCTTCGCGCAGGGCCTTCTGCTGCCATTGCCGCAGGCGCTCGGCGTACTGGCGCAGTGCGCCGTCATCGTGTGGCTCAAGGCTCAGCGGCCAACTGCCCAGCAGCGTCTGCAGCAGCATCAGCTCATCACCGGGGCTGGGTGCCAGGCCATCGTCCAGTTGCGCCCGCAGGGGCGCCGCCAGCTCGCGCCAATGCTCCACGCGGCTGGCCAGCCACGGCCCGCGTTCGCTGAGCACCGCCAAGCGGGCGCGGGTGTCTTCGCCGCGTTTATGGTCGTGGGTAGCGGTGGCCAGCAGGCTGTCGGGGAAGTCGCGCAGGCGCCGCTGTGCCTCGTTATGGAAATACGCTGGGCCCGCGCTGAAGCGCTCGGCCTCGAAGCCCACGTCGTTACGCGACAGCAGCCGCGCACTGCGGTAGAAGGCGGTGTCTTCCACTGCCTTGGCGGCGCTGGGTGCGGTCAGTTGCTGGAACCGCACGCAGGCATGGCGCAGGTGCTTGCGCGGCCGGCCCGGTGGTAGGCCACGCCAAGGCTGGCCACCCAGCCATCGTTCGAGCTGTTCGAGCAGTGGCCAGTCTGCCTCGCCAAGGTCCTGGCGGGCAGCGGCCAAGGCCTGCTGGAAGAACGCTTCGTCCTCGGCTGGGCGGCCGCAGGCGTTGAAGTAGGTGCGGTACACCGGGTAATGCGCGACCAGCGCCTGCAAGGCCCGGCGGATGGCGCCAAGGGTCAGGTCACGGGTCATCAGGTCGTCGCGAGCCACTTGCAGCAACGCCTGGGCCACCGATTCGCAGTCACCGGCCAGGCTGGCGTTGAGCACCAGGTGGCGGGCCAGGCGCACCTCCTCGGTGAAGTCCGGGCGTTCGCTGACGTTGGCCCAGAGCTCGGTCAACGGCGCTTCGCCCGCCGGGTCGTGTTGCAGCAGCGAGACCTGGTTCATGAACTCGTAGCCGGTGGTGCCGTCGGTGAGCCAGTCGCGGTGCAGGTGTTCGTTGGCCCCGAGAATCTTCTCCACGTAGATCGGGAAGTGCTCCAGCGCCGCATGCAAGGGCCGCCGGGCCAGCAGGCCATCGACCCTTCGGCGCAGTTTGCGGCAATAGCCGCGTGGGTCGGCCAGGCCGTCGATATGGTCGATGCGCAGGCCGTCCACCAGGCCGCGTTCGATCAGTTCGAACAGCTTGGCGTGGGTGGCTTCGAATACCACGGCGCGCTCGACCCGCAGGCCGCCCAGCTCGTTGATATCGAAGAAGCGCCGCCAGTTGATGTCGTCGGCGGCGGTGCGCCAGCTGGCCAGGCGGTAGGTCTGGCGTTCGAGCAGCAGGTGCAGGCGCTTGAAACCGGCCTCGCTGCGGCTATCGAAAGCGAGCAGGGCCGCGTCGAGGTCGGCGCCGTCTTTTACCAGGCGCGCCAGTTCAGCCTGCAAGGGCAGGGCGTCGGCCAGCGGTTGGGCGCTGTCGTGCAGGGCAGTGAAATGCGCGGCCAACGCCTGCAAGGCGGGTTCGGGGCTTTGCGCGAGGATCCAGCCGTAGTCGATCGGGCAGATGGGGAACCGGTGTTCGTAGTGGGCAATCTGCAGCACACCGTGGTGCTTGTCGAAGGTCAGCGGCATATCGCCTTGCTTCAAGGCCGCCCCGTAATCGCTGCCCAGGAAGGGCAGCAGCAACTGGCCGGCCAGCAGCGGGTCGCTGGAGTGCCACTGGATATCGAAGAACGCCGCATACGGGCTACGCCGGCCCCAGGCCAGCAGGCTTTGCCACCACGGGTTGTCGGCGCCGCCCACGGCCATGTGGTTGGACACCGTGTCGAGGATCAGCCCCATGCCGTGCTGGCGCAGTGCGGCCACCAGGCGCTCCAGTGCAGCCTCACCGCCAAGCTCCGGGTTGACCTGGGTCGGGTCGACCACGTCGTAACCGTGGCGGGAGCCGGCGCGGGCCTTGAGAATCGGCGAGGCATACAGGTGGCTGATGCCTAACTGGGCAAAATACGGCACCAGCGGCACGGCGTGATCAAGGGTGAAGTCGCTGTGAAATTGCAGGCGCAGGGTCGCGGTCAAGGGCTTCATCGGTCACGCTCCCAGGCTTGTTCACGGGCCTGGGCCAGCAGCTCCAGGCGCCGTGCGGCGTCTTCGTCGTCGAGCAGTTCGCGCACCGGCAGGGCGAAGCGCCGGCGCCAATTGGGGTGCCCTTCGGTGGTGCCGGGCAGGTTGGGTTGTTCGTCGCAGCCCAGCAGGTCTTCAAGTGGCACCAGCACCAGCGGGGCGCGGGTATGGCCGACGTAGCGCAGGGCGGCATCGATCACCGCGTCGTTGTCGGGCAAGGGGCCGTAGTTGGCCTCCAGGGTGCGGCGCAGGCCGTCGTGTTCTTGCTGGCGCTCCTGGCGCCAATGGAGTTCGGTGGCGGCGTCGATCAACTGCAGGCGATGGCTCCAGTCGATGTCGCGGTTCTGCAGCCAGCCGGCCAGCGGGGCCAGGTCGTGGGTGCCGGTGGTGGCCAGGGCGCTGTCCGGCCAGTCGAGAATGGGCCTGAAGTGGCCGGGTTGGGTCTGCTCGAAGGGCAGCACACGCATGCCCAGTACGGCCTTGTCGGCCAAGTGTTCGCGCAGGCCTTCGGGCACGGTGCCGAGGTCTTCGCCGAGGATGATCGCCTGGTGGCGCACCGACTCCAGCGCCAGCAGGCGCAGCAGGTCTTCGAGGGGGTAGTTCAGGTATGCGCCCTCGCTGGGCTTGGCGCCCCGGGGGATCAGCCACAGCCGACGCAGGCCCATGACGTGGTCGATGCGCAGTCCACCGGCATGGGCCATGTTGGCCCTCAGCATCTCGATGAAGGCGCGGTAGCCATTGCGCTTGAGGCCTTCTGGGGAGAACGCGCAAATGCCCCAGTCCTGCCCCGAGCGGTTGAGAATGTCGGGCGGCGCGCCGACCTTGAGGTTGGCCAGCAACTCGTCTTGGCGGCTCCAGGCCTGGCTGCCGGCACCGTCGGCGCCTACCGCCAGGTCGGCGATCAGGCCGACGGCCATGCCATTGCCACGGGCGGCCTTCTGGGCTCGTTGCAGGCTGCGTTCGGTCAGCCATTGGCAGAAGGCGTGGAACTCGACCTTGGCCGGGTAGGCATTGGCGAAGGCTTCGACCTCGGCGTGGTAGGGGTCGTGCCAGGCACTGGGCCACTTGCGCCAGTCGGCGCCCAGGCCATGCTCCACCGCTTGTGCCTGCAGCACCTCGAAGCGGCAGTGGTGCTCCAGGGCCTGGCCGGCGGCTTCGCGGTAGCTGTCGAAGTCCTTGCGCAGCGGGTGATCGCCCTGGCTGAAGTCCTGGTACAGCGCTTCGAGCAGGCGCAGGCGGGCACTGGCAGCGCGGGGCCAGTCGACCAGCGGGCGTTGCTCCAGGTCTTCGAGCTGCTGCTGCAGCCCGCAGGCTTCGATGGCCATGCGCACGGCGCGCTCGCCAAACAGCGCGGCCGGGCTGGCATAAAGGCTGTTGAGCAGCAGGCGGCTGGAGGGCGAGTAGGGGCTGTAGTGCTGCTGGTCGATGGACGACAGGGCGTGGATCGGGCTGATGGCCAAGGCGTCCGCACCGCGCTCGGCGGCCGTACGCGCCAGTTGCTCCAGCGCCAGGCAATCGCCGTAGCCGCCATCGCCGCTGCGGCGCAGGCTGTACAGCTGCACGGCCAGGCCCCAGCAGCGCGGCGGCGGTTGCGGCACGCTGTCTTCGAGGCTGTAGCAGCGCGACGGCGCCACCGCCACGGTGAAGGTGCGGCCGTCGATTTCCAGGCTGTGGTAGCCCAAGGGCAGTTCGCCGGGCAGGCGAGCCTGGCTGTCCAGTGCCAGGCTGTGCTGGCTGTGGTCTTCCAAGGTGCAACGCACCGCGCTGCTTGCGCTGAAATAGCGGTGCAGGGCCAGCGGTTGGCCCAGCTCGACGGTCAGCAAGGGCGGCAGGTGCTCGCTGTCCTCGGCGGCCTCCACAGCGCGCAGGCTGGCCTGGATGGCGGTCTCGTCGGCGGCGGGGTGGCCCAAACCTTCGAGGACGTTGCGCAGTACGGCGTCACTGACTTGCTGGGGCCGGGCGTTGGCATCGATCCAGTCACGGCTGAGCCCGACGCGGGCCGCCAGACGGTGCAGGGCGGTTTCGCTCATGGGCGCTCCTGGCCAGGGGGAATCAGGCTGACCACGCAGCTGTACGCGGCCAGATGGGTATCGGGGTGGCGGTTGTCACTGCTGTCGAACAGCCGTGTTGCGGCAGGGGGTAGTTCCACGGCTTGGGGGCTTGCGGCCAGGTTCAAGTCGATGCGCAAGGTGTTGCCATCGCCCAGCCGCCAGCGTGCGCTGAGCGCTTTGTCGCCGTGCACGTCGGCGCCCAGCGCACGGCTGCCAGGCAGGTGCGGGATGACATGGCGACGGCGCAGGTCGAGCAACTGCTGATAGAGGCCGTGCCAGCCGGCAATGACCTCGTTGTGCTGCGGGCGTGATGACTCGAATGTCTGCTCGGCGTTGGGGTCGGGAATGCGCTCACGCTGCGCGGGGTCGGCAAATGCGGTGAAGTGGGCGAATTCGCCGCGTCGGCCTTCGCGCACGGCATCGGCCAGTTCATCGTGAAAGTCGGTAAAGAACAGGAACGGGCGGCAACTGCCGTCATCGTCGCCCATGAACAGCAGCGGGATCATCGGCGCCAGCAGCAGCAGGCCCGTGGCCGCACGCAGGGCTGGCGGCGGGCACAGGCGGGTCAGGCGTTCACCCAGGGCGCGGTTGCCGATCTGGTCGTGGTTCTGCAAGAACAGCACGAACGCGCTCGGCGCCAGGTGCCCACTGGGTTCACCGCGCGGCTCGCCATGGCGGTTGGCCTGGCCCTGGAACACGAAGCCTTCCGACAGGCAGCGGGCGAGCTGGTCGATGGGGCGCTGTTTGTAGTCGGAGTAATAGCCTTCGGTTTCGCCGGTCAGCAGCACGTGCAGGGCGTTGTGGCCGTCGTCATTCCACTGCGCGTCGAAACCTTGCTCCAGCAAAAAGGCCTGGTTGTGCTCGTTCTCCAGCACCAGCCACACATGCCGGCCAGGCTCCACCGCAGCGCGTACCCGTTGCGCCAGCTCGACGAGAAAGTCTGGCTGGTCGATTGCGTGCACCGCATCCAGGCGCAGGCCGTCGCAGCGGTAGTCGCACAGCCACATCAGGGCGTTCTGGATGAAGAACTCGCGCACCTCGGCGCGGCGGAAGTCGATGGCCGCGCCCCACGGCGTCTGCTGGTCTTCGCGGAAAAACGGGCTGGCGTACTGGTGCAGGTAATTACCGTCCGGGCCGAAGTGGTTGTAGACCACGTCCACCAGCACCATCAACCCTTCGCCATGGGCCTTGTCGACCAGCGCGCACAGCTGCTGCGGACTGCCGTAGGTATTCTGCGGCGCGAACGGCAGCACGCCGTCGTACCCCCAGTTGCGTTCACCCGGAAACTGCCCCAGCGGCATCAATTCGACAGCACTGATGCCGATGGCGGCCAGGCGTGGCAGTTGCCGGGCAACCCCGGCATAGCCGCCCAGCACGCCGACGTGCAATTCCTGAATGACCGCTTCGTGCCACGGGCGGCCCTGCCAGGGGTGTTGCCAGTCGTAGCTGGCCACATCCACCAGTTCGCTCGGCCCCTGCACGCCCTCGGGCTGGTAGCGCGACGCGGGGTCCGCTACCTGCAGTTTGCCGTCGATCCGATAGTGATAGCGATCGCCGGCCTGGCACGGGGCGGTGCCGGTGTACCAGCCATCATTGTCGGGCAGCAGCTCGACCGGCGGCTGCTGCTCGATTTCCACGCTCACGCTGCGCGCATCCGGCGCCCAGAGGGCGAAGCGCGCCGACGTGGCGTCCAACAACTGTGCGCCATGCCTGTGCATCTTCGATTCTCCGCTCAGTTGTGGCTGAACTGTGCCTGCTTGACCAAGTCCTCATAGAGGCGAGCGTAGGGTTCCACCGCCTGGCACCAGTTGAACGGCTGGGTCATCGACAGGCAGCGCATGGCGTTGAGCAAGTCTTTCTTGCCGTACACATAGAAGGCGCGGCTCAGCGCTTCGCGGTAGCTCTCGACGGTCGATTCGTTGAACAGAAAACCCGTGACCCCACACTCGATGGTATCGGCCAGGCCGCCGGTGTTGCGCGCCACCGGCAGTGAACCGAAGCGCTGCGCGTACATCTGGCTCAGGCCGCATGGTTCATAGCGCGACGGCATCAGCAGGAAGTCGCTGCCGGCGAACATGCGCCGCGCGTCGGTCTCGTTGAAACCGATGCGCACGCCGATACGGCCCGGGTGGCGCAGCGCCAGTTCGCGCATGGCCTGTTCTTCTTCCGGCTCACCACGGCCGATGATCGCGATCTGCCCGCCTTGCTCGACGATGTAGTCGGCCACACCCAGGGTCAGGTCGAGGCCTTTCTGGTAGACCAGGCGCGAGACCACGGCAAACAGCGGCCCCTCGGAGGGTTCGAGCTCGAACAGCTGGCGCACGGCTTCGGCGTTGCGCGCCTTGCCGTCCCAGTCATTGATGCTGAAGTTGTGTTGCAGGTGCTTGTCGGTGGCCGAGTCCCAGCTTTCGTCGATGCCGTTGGGGATCCCGCCCAGCAGGCCTTGCTGGGCCTTGGCCGCAAGGAAACCGTCCAGGCCGCAGCCAAACTCGGGGGTGGTGATTTCCCGGGCATAGGTGGCGCTGACCGTGGTGATGTGGCTGGAGTAGGCCAGGCCGGCCTTGAGGAACGACAGCTTGCCGTAGAACTCCATGCCTTCCTGCTGCATGGCGTGCTCGGGGATTGCCAGCTCCGGGCTGCAGCCACGGCTGTAGACGCCCTGGTAGGCCAGGTTGTGGATGGTGAACAGGGTCGGCGTGTTCAGCCCGCGCCAGTGCATGTAGGCCGGGGCCAGGCCTGCAGGCCAGTCGTGGGCGTGCACCACTTCGGGCTTCCAGTGGATCATGCCTTCGCCGGCAGCAATCTCGGCTGCAGCCAGGCCCAGGCGGGCGAAGCGGATATGGTTGTCGGGCCAGTCGCGGCCATTGTTGGCACCATAGGGAGTGCCGTCACGCTGGTACAGCTCAGGGCAGATCAACACATAGATGACCAGGCCATCGGCCAGGTCCATACGGCCGATCTTGCACGGCGGCAGTGCGGCGTGGCCGCCCAATTCGCCGACGATGTGAATCGGGTTGTCGCTCTCCATCACCTGGCGATAGCCGGGGATCAATACGCGCACATCGTGCAGGTGCGCCAAGGCGCGGGGCAGGGCGGCAGAGACGTCGCCCAGGCCGCCGGTCTTGACCAAGTCGGCGATTTCAGAGGTGACGAACAGGATCTTGCGTTTGTTCGGGTTGTGCTGGCGCTGTGCGCCGGGTGCCTTGCCTGTCGTGGCGAATTCCGGGGTAAGCGGCTCGCGGTTGTCCGGTTTGAATGACTCTACGTGAGGCTCGACAGCGGCACTGATCATACTTCTCTCCGTCCCTATGCTTGGCCGGGTGCTGGCACCCGCGGCGTTATCTCGTGTTGGTTCTCTCTGGTTCAAATCCGTGTAGTGCTATCCATGCCCCTGAGTCGTGCGCGCAGGCACAGCGCGATCAGCATTCCGGCCGAAGGCGATTGGACTGAATGGGGTTGGTGGGCCGAAGCGGGGGAGGTCCCTTTGCATTTGGCCTACTTAGTTCCTGACCCACCGCCGTTTGTGAAAGTTCGACTTTTTTACGTCACTCTTCCTATGAGCAAATGGCGGGCCGAAAGCTGAGTGTAGGAGAGAAGAAGTAAAAAAGGTGACCCACTGGTCACTTTCGTTATGGCCGGTTTAGACGCAAACGTTGGCGTCTGCGACCCGATGTGAACGGGGTGCTCGAGGGTAGGGCACAGGGTTTCAGACGCGCATCATTTCGTCGCGCAGAGAACGGGGTTGCCCTGTTTTGGTGCGCGCGCAGAGGCAAGCGGAGAGGGGGAGGTACAGCAGCGTGGGAGCCGGTCAGCCCCCACCAGGGAAGGTCACGATCAGAGATTGATAGCTTTGTCGCCGGAGCGAGCTTGCTCAAGCATCATGTGCAACTGAGCGACCTGCTGACGCAACTGGTCACGTTCGTCTTTCAACTTACGCAGCTCATCACGGCGTACGGAGACATAGAGGGTCTGGGTTGGAGTAGCAGGCATCAAGGTACCCATGAGCACACCTCGCGGTTTTGGCTGGTGACAGTTAAAGCGTAGTCGCTTCACGCGGGGCGCATTCTGAATTCTTTCGCCGCCCATGGGAACTTTTTTGTTTATCGTGGTCTCGCCGTTCGTCGCTGAACCCTTGGGCGGTACGCTGGACTAATCTGAAACGCTTAACTGCATCATCATCCATTTTCGAAACGGGAGCATCGGCTCATGCAACTGGGAATCGTCGGGCTGGGCCGCATGGGCGGCAATATCGCAAGGCGCCTGATGGGCGCCGGCCATCGCACCGTGGTGCACGACCGCAACCGCGACGCCGTCGTCGTGCTGGAGGGCGAGGGCGCACAAGGTGCCCACGACCTCGGCGCCCTGGTGCAAAAACTCAAGGCCCCGCGTGCGGTGTGGGTGATGTTGCCGGCCGGTGACCCTACCGAGCAGACCATTGCCCAACTGGCCGACCTGCTGGAACCGGGCGATGCGATCATCGACGGTGGCAACACCTTCTATAAAGACGACATGCGCCGTGCCGCCGATCTGGCCAAACGTGGCCTGCACTATCTGGACGTGGGCACCTCTGGCGGCGTGTGGGGGCTGGAGCGTGGCTACTGCATGATGATCGGGGGCGAAAAGGACGTGTTCGAGCGCCTCGAGCCGCTGTTCAAGGCCTTGGCGCCCGGCGTCGGCGACATCCCGCGTACCCATGGCCGCGAGGGCGAGCACCAGCGCGCCGAGCATGGCTACATCCACGCAGGCCCACCCGGTGCCGGGCACTACGTGAAAATGGTGCACAACGGCATCGAGTACGGCCTGATGCAAGCCTACGCCGAAGGCTTCGACTTGCTGCGCAGCAAGGGCGGCAACGAGCTGCCCGAAGACCAGCGCTTTGACCTCGATGTGGCCGAGATCGCTGAAGTCTGGCGCCGCGGCAGTGTGGTCACGTCCTGGTTGCTGGACCTTACCGCCGACGCGCTGGTGGCCGACCCGCAGTTGGCGCAGTTCAGTGGTTCGGTGTCCGACAGTGGCGAGGGCCGCTGGACCATCGATGCCGCCGTGGAGCAGGCCGTGCCAGTGCCGGTGCTGTCCAGCGCGCTGTTCGCTCGCTTCCGTTCGCGTCAGCAGCAGGGCACGTATGGCGACAAGATGCTCTCGGCCATGCGCCTGGGCTTTGGTGGGCATGTCGAGAAGAAAGGCGAATGACTAAACAGACGATCCCTGCAGCGCCTCCCTGCACCCTGTTTCTGTTCGGCGCCAATGGCGACCTGGTCAAGCGCCTGCTGATGCCGGCGCTGTACAACCTCAGCCGTGACGGGTTGCTGGACCGCAACCTGCGCATCGTTGGCGTCGATCACAATGCCGCCACCGCCGAGGCGTTCGCCGAGCGCCTGCATGCCTTCATGCTGGAGCGTGACAAGGGCGGCGAGGGCAGCGCCAAGTGCCTGGACGAAAAACGGTGGGCGCGGCTGGCCAAACGGCTGGACTACCAGACCGGCGACTTTCTTGACCCGGCCACGTACCAGGCGATTGCCAAGCGCATCGAAGCGACCCGTCATGGCAACGCGATCTTCTACCTGGCCACCTCGCCACGCTTCTTCCCCGAAGTGGCCCTGCGCCTGGGCCAGGCCGGCCTGCTCGACGAGTCGGCCGGTGGCTTTCGTCGCGTCGTGGTGGAGAAACCCTTTGGCACTGACCTTGCCAGCGCCGAGGCACTCAACGCCTGTTTGCTGAAGGTGATGGGCGAGCGGCAGATCTACCGCATCGACCATTACCTGGGTAAAGAGACGGTGCAGAACATTCTGGTCAGCCGCTTCTCCAACGGGCTGTTCGAGTCGTTCTGGAACAACCACTACATCGACCATGTGCAGATCACCGCCGCCGAGACCGTCGGCGTCGAAACCCGCGGTGCGTTCTATGACAACACCGGGGCCCTGCGCGACATGGTCCCCAATCACCTGTTCCAGTTGCTGGCGATGGTCGCCATGGAGCCTCCGGCCGCCTTTGGCGCCGATGCCGTGCGCGGCGAAAAGGCCAAGGTGGTCGGCGCCATTCGCCCGTGGTCGGCGAAGATGGCGCTGAAAAACTCGGCGCGAGGCCAGTACACGGCGGGCAAGCTGGGGCGCAAGCGCTTGCCCGGCTATCGCCAGGAAGCCAATGTCGGCGAAGACAGCCAGACCGAGACCTACGTGGCACTCAAGGTGATGATCGACAACTGGCGCTGGGCCGGCGTGCCGTTCTACCTGCGTACCGGCAAGCGCATGAGCGTGCGCGACACCGAGATCGCCATCTGCTTCAAGCCCGCGCCCTATGCGCAGTTCCGCGAGTCGGAGCTGGAGCGGCCCAAGCCCAACTACCTGAAGATCCAGATCCAGCCCAATGAGGGCATGTGGTTCGACCTGCAGGCCAAGCGCCCGGGGCCTGAGCTGGTGATGGAGAACGTCGAGCTGGGCTTTGCCTACAAGGACTTCTTCAAGATGACCCCGGCGACGGGCTACGAAACCTTGATCTACGACTGCCTGACCGGTGACCAGACGCTGTTCCAGCGGGCCGACAACATCGAGAACGGCTGGCGCGCGGTGCAGCCCTTTCTCGATGCCTGGGCCAAGGATGGCGAAGTGCACGAATACCCGGCAGGTGAAGATGGGCCAGAGGCTGGCAATGAACTGCTGACCCGTGACAGGCGGGAATGGCACCGTTTGGGGTGACCTGATCAAGTTGGGTTGCCAGTGCCGGCCTCTTCGCGGGGCAAGCCCGCTCCCACTGGTGCGGTGTTGTACCTGTGGGAGCGGGCTTGCCCCGCGAAGAGGCCGACCCAGGCGACCAACCGGCTCAACCGAAAGGAGACTCAATGCCCGCCCACATCGAAGACTACGCCTTGCTCGGCAATTGCCGCAGCGCCGCCCTGGTCAGCCGCGATGGCTCCATTGACTGGCTGTGCCTGCCCCGCTTCGACGCCCCCGCCGTGTTTGCAGCCCTGCTGGGCAATGAAGAAAACGGCCGCTGGCGCCTGGCCCCTTGCGACCCGGTCGAGCACACCAGCCGGCAATACCTGGAGGACACCCTGGTGCTTGAAACCACCTGGGTCACCGCCTCTGGCCGGGCGCGCGTGCTCGACCTGATGCCCCTGGGCGAGGTCAACTCGGTCGTGCGCATCGTCGAAGGCCTGGCCGGCGAAACCAGCTTCGAGATGGACCTGGTGCTGCGTTTCGACTACGGGCGCAGCGTGCCTTGGGTAGAAAAGCTCGACCCCCTGACCCTCAGCGCCGTAGCCGGCCCTGACCGCCTGATCCTGTGCAGCACGGTCCCCTCGCACGCACGTGACCACCACACTGTCGCACGCTTTCGTGTCGGTGCCGGCCAACGTCAGGTGTTCAGCATGCGCCACCAACCCTCGCACCTGCCTGTGCAGCCCGATTGCGATGTCGAGGCGGCGCTGGCGCAAACCATCAACCAATGGCAGGCCTTTGCCGCCCGCTGCCCGGAGGTCGGTCCCTACACCGCCCTGGTGCGGCGCTCGCTGCTCACGCTTAAGGCCATGACCTACGCGCCCACCGGCGGCATCGTCGCCGCTGTCACCACCTCGCTGCCCGAGCGCATAGGTGGCGAACGCAACTGGGACTACCGCTTCTGCTGGCTGCGCGACGCCACCATGACCCTGCTGGCGTTCATGAACCTGGGCTACTTCGACGAAGCCCAGGCCTGGCGCGAATGGCTGTTGCGTTCGGTGGCAGGCAACCCCGAACAGATGCAGATCATGTACGGCCTGGCCGGCGAGCGTGACCTGCAGGAGTACACCCTGCCATGGTTGGCCGGTTACGAGCAATCGCAGCCGGTGCGGGTGGGCAACGCGGCGGCCGGGCAGATGCAACTGGATATCTACGGCGAGCTGGCCGATGCCATGACCCAGGCGATCAAAGGCGGCTTGCCTCGGCACCCACGCAGCGCCGCGATTGCCCGTTTGATCCTGCCGTACGTGGAGCGCATCTGGCGAGACCCGGACGAAGGTATCTGGGAAGTTCGCGGTGGCAGGCAGCATTTCGTGCATTCCAAGGTCATGGCGTGGGTGGCGTTCGACCGCGCGGCGGGGTTGGCCGAAACCACCGAAGAGGATCGCGAGCGCGGGCGGCACTACCGCCAGGTGGCAGACGAGATTCGCCGTGAGGTGTGCGAGCGCGGGCTGGACCCGAGCGGGGCGTTTTTTGTCCAGGCCTACGGCGCCAACGAAATGGACGCCAGCCTGTTGCAGATTGCATTGACCGGCTTTCTGCCGGCGGAAGACCCACGGTTTTTGCGCACGCTGGCAGAAATCGAAAAGCGGCTGCTGAAAAATGGCCTGTTGTCGCGCTATGACACCGACAGCTGCAGCGACGGCCTGACACCCGGGGAGGGTACGTTCCTGGTGTGTTCATTCTGGCTGGCCGATGTCTATGTGCTGCTAGGCCGGCAAGCCCAGGCACAGGCCCTGTACGAACGCTTGAGCGGCCTTTGCAACGACCTGGGGTTGCTGGCGGAGCAGTATGACCCGGCAGGCAAGCGAATGCTGGGCAACTTCCCCCAGGCGTTCAGCCATATCGGCATCATCAACACGGCGCTGAACCTGCACCGCGCGCAGTGCCCGGTGCGCGATCGGGCGCGTGGTGGTTAGGTCTGCGTGTGTGCACTGACTCAAGTAGACTGGGCCATTACCCATTGGCAAGGAGCACGCATGAGCGTTCGTGGCCACGATCGACAGATCGACAACATCGAATTCAATGTCAGCGATATCGCACGGAGCAAGGCCTTTTATGGCAGCGTCTTCGGCTGGCGCTTCACCGATTACGGCCCTGCCTACACCGAATTCAGCGATGGGCGGCTGACGGGTGGCTTTACTACAGGCGAGCCGGTACGCCCGGGTGGCCCGCTGGTCATCCTGTACGCCGACGATCTCGACGCCACGCAGCAGCGGGTCGAGGCCGCCGGTGCGCAGATCAGCCGTGCCACGTTCTCGTTCCCCGGCGGGCGACGGTTCCACTTCGTCGACCCGGACGGCTATGAACTGGCGGTGTGGACGGCCCAAGCTTGATGGCCAACCACAAGATCGAGATCCGCCGGCGTAACATCGATAAGATTCTCCAGGCTGCAGAAAAGGTGTTCGCCGAGAAAGGCTATGGCGCCACCTCGATGGGCGATATCGCCGAGCAGGCCGAGTTGCCGCGCTCCAACCTTCATTACTACTTCAGCACCAAGGACGACCTGTTCCGCGCCGTGCTGCAGGACCTGCTGGATGTGTGGAAGCAGGATGCGCTGTGTTTCGAGAACTTCGATGACCCACGTGTGGTGCTCACCAGCTACATCCGCGCCAAGATGGGCCATTCGCGTTCACGCTCGCTGGGCTCGAAAATCTGGGCTGAAGAAATGCTGCACGGCGCGCCCGTGCTGGGCGTGAGCCTGGACGAAAGCCTGGTGCCCTGGGCGAAGCTGAAGGAGACCAAGATTCGCCGTTGGGTGGAAGACGGGCGCATCCTGCCGGTAGAGCCGTCTGCGCTGTTGTACATGATCTGGGCATCGACCCAGCACTATGCCGACTTTGGCTATCAAGTGGCGTTGCTCAATGGCGGCGAGCCCTTGTCGGACATGGCATTCGAAAACGCGGTGCAGACGGTGACCAGTGTCATCCTGCGTGGCATTGGTTTGGAACCTTGATATGACCTTGAGTGAACGGGCTGCACGCAGCATCCACGATGTACATGATCTGATCCATGCAGTATTCACCCGGCCCGCTGCGCGAACCGAGGCGCTTCGCAGCGAGTTGATGGCGGTGTTTGCCGACAACTTCAGTATGGTCACCACGGCGGGCGCGATCGTTGATCGGCAGCAGGTGGGGCAGTTGTTCGAGCGGGGGGCCGGGGCTCGGCCAGGGCTGGAAATCGAGGTCAGTGACGTGCAGGTAGTGTGGCAGGCGGGGGCGAGTGTGGCGGTGCGCTACAAGGAGACGCACCGGTTGCAGGGGCAGGAGACTGCGCGGTATTCGTTGGCCATTGTGGAGTGTGACGAGCAGCGGGTGGTGTGGGCGTACCTGCATGAGACAGCGGTGGCTTGACCAGAGATGGGGCCGCTTCACAGCCTTTCGCGGGGCAAGCCCGCTCCCACAGGATTTCTGCCTGCCTGAAAAAGCACACAACGCCTGTGGGAGCTTCAGCCTCAGCTCGCCTCGCGATAGGGGTTACGCGGATCCTGCGTCCAGTTCAGATAAGGCTTGCCGGTATCCTGCGCCACCATGTCGATGCAGTTTTCCACCGGGCAGGTGATCTGGCACAGGTTACAGCCCACGCATTCCTCCTCGATCACGCTGTAGATGTGGGTGCCATCAGCCTTGGCCGTGCTGGCAATGGCCTGGTGCGACGTATCTTCACAGGCGATGTGGCACCGCCCGCAACCGATGCAGGCGTCCTGGTCGATGTGTGCCACTGACTTGTAGTTGATGTCCAGGTACTTCCAGTCGGTGGTATGCCCCACGGCCTGGCCTCTGAACGCCTCCAGGTTGCGGTGCCCATGCTGGTCCATCCAGCGGGCCAGGCCATCTTTCATGTCTTCGACGATACGGAACCCATGCAGCATCGCGGCCGTGCACACCTGCACGGCGCCACTGCCCAGGGCGATGAACTCGGCAGCGTCACGCCAGTTGCCGATACCGCCGATGCCGCAAATCGGCAAGCTACGTGTCTCGGGGTCGCGGGCGATCTCCGCGACCATGTTCAGGGCGATCGGTTTGACCGCCGAACCGCAGTAACCGCCATGGGTGCTCTGGTCGCCGACGATGGGGTGGGCCACCATGCGGTCCAGGTCAACGCTGGTGATCGAGTTGATGGTGTTGATCAACGACACCGCATCCGCCCCGCCGCGGTGCGCGGCGCGGGCCGACTGGCGAATGTCGGTGATGTTCGGCGTGAGCTTGACGATCACCGGCAGGGCGCAATAAGTCTTGCACCAGCGGGTGACCATCTCCACATACTCCGGCACCTGGCCGACCGCCGCGCCCATGCCACGTTCAGGCATGCCGTGGGGGCAGCCGAAGTTCAGTTCGATGCCATCGGCGCCCGTGGCCTCCACCAGGGGCAGGATGAACTTCCACGATTGTTCCTCGCACGGCACCATCAGCGACACGATCAACGCGCGGTCGGGCCAGTCCTTCTTCACCTGGGTGATCTCACGCAGGTTGATCTCCAGCGAGCGGTCGGTGATCAGCTCGATGTTGTTGATACCCTGCACCTGGCGGTTGGCGCCGTAGTGCGCTGAGTAGCGCGACGACACGTTGACCGCCGCCGGGTCCTCGCCCAGGGTCTTCCAGACCACGCCGCCCCAGCCGGCCTCGAACGCGCGGACCACGTTGTAGGCCTTGTCGGTGGGTGGCGCCGAGGCCAGCCAGAAAGGATTGGGCGCCTTGATACCGGCGAATTCGATAGACAAGTCGGCCATTTACGCAGCCTCCACATTGAGCATGAGTTGGGCATGGATGGCTTCAGCGGCCAGCTTGCCGTGTTGCACGGCCTGGACGGTGAGGTCCTGGCCCAGGGCGGTGCAGTCGCCGCCCGCGTAGACACCCGCAAGGCTGGTGCGCATGTGCGCATCGACGTGGATGCGTTCACCGTCGCGGGCCAGTTGCGCGGCCACGGGGTCGATGAGGCTGGCGTCGTCGAAGCGCTGGCCGATGGCCTTGAAGATCGCATCGGCGGCCAGTTCGAAGGTTTCGCCGGTGTCGCGCAGGCGCCCATCCGCCAGTGCCGTGCGGGCGAAGCGCATGCCGCGCACCTTGCCGGCGTCATCCAGCAACACGGCATCGGGGCGCGCCCAGGTGTGCAGGCGCACCTGGTTGGCCTTGGCGATGTCCTGCTCGTGGTCGGTGGCGCCCATGTCGGCGTGGCCGCGGCGGTACACCAGGTTGACGTCACGGGCGCCCAGGCGGCTCATCTGCACGGCCATGTCGATGGCGGTGTTACCGGCGCCGATCACCAGGCAGCGGTCGGCCAGCGGCAGTTGGCTCAGGTCGTCGGCCTGGCGCAGTTCGCGGATGTATGCAGTGGCGGCGAGCACGCCGGGCGCCTCTTCATCGGCCAGGCCGAGCTGACGCACCGCATTCAGGCCAAGGCCCAGGAATACTGCATCGTACTGATCGCGCAGCTCGCCCAGGCTGAGGTTGCTACCCAGGCGTTGACCGTGGCGGATTTCGATGCCGCCAATACCCAACAGGAATTCCACCTCGCGCTGGGCGTAGTCGTCCACCAGCTTGTAGCGGGCGATGCCGTACTCGTTGAGGCCACCGGCCTTGTCGCAGGCTTCGAAGACCACTACGTCGTGCCCATGCATGGCCAGGCGGTGCGCGCAGGACAACCCGGCCGGGCCTGCGCCGACCACGGCGATGCGCTTGCCGGTGGCCGGCGAGCGGGTGAAGGGGTGCTCGGTGAAGTGGGCGTTGTCCAAGGCATAGCGCTGCAGTTGGCCGATCAGCACCGGTGCGCATTCCTGGGCGTTGTTGCGCACGCAGGCTTGCTGGCAGAGGATTTCGGTCGGGCACACACGGGCACAGCTGCCGCCGAGGATATTCGCCGACAGAATGCGTTCGGCAGCGCCTTGCAGGTTCTCGTCACTGATGCGGTGGATGAACGAGGGGATGTCGATTTCGCTTGGGCAGGCATTGACGCAGGGGGCGTCGTAGCAATACAGGCAGCGGGCGCTTTCCACGGCGGCCTGGCGGGCGGTGAGGGGCGGGGCGAGGTCGCCGAAGCGCTCGGCCAACTGGTCGGCGCCGGCCCGGGGGCGCGGCAAGTGGTTCAGGGCATCGATCACGGTTGTTAGCCTCTCTTTTCTTTTTTGGATGTGGCAGTCAACGGCAATACGGCGCCGCCCGGCCTCTTCAGGGCCGGTACGGCAGTGCTGGTGCTGTGGGTAAGGCTCAGCGCTGGACGGGTGTCGGGCGCTGCTGCTCGGCGCGTCGGCCCAACACCTCGTACACCGAGGGGTAGGCCGGGCGCTCCACGTAACGGCCGGCGCCAGGTTCGGCGCGCAGGTCGCCATCGGCCCAGACCACACGGCCCTGGCTGATGGTGTGGCTGGGGATGCCGCGCACGGTGCGGCCTTCGAAAATGTTGAAGTCCACGCGCTGGTGGTGGGTCTGCGCCGAGATCAATCGCGTGCCCTCTGGGTCCCACAGCACCAGGTCGGCATCGGCACCGACGCGGATGGCGCCCTTGCGCGGGAACAGGTTGAAGATCTTCGCGGTGTTGGTGGAAGTCAGTGCGACGAACTCCTGCATCGACAGGCGCCCACTGTTGACCCCGGCATCCCACAGCACGGCCATGCGGTCCTCGATACCGGCGGTGCCATTGGGGATGCGGCTGAAGTCGTCGCGGCCCATAGCCTTCTGCTCGGCGCAGAAACAGCAGTGGTCGGTGGCGGTGGTGTGCAGGTTGCCCGATTGCAGGCCGCGCCACAGGGCTTCCTGGTGTTCCCGTGGGCGGAAGGGCGGGCTCATCACGTAGCCGGCGGCCGTGGCCCAGTCCGGGCTGCGGTAGACGCTGTCATCGAGCAGCAGGTGGCCGGGCAGTACTTCACCGTACACCGGCTGGCCTTTGGCCCGGGCATAGGTGATTTCGTCCAGCGCTTCGCGGCTTGAGATGTGCACCACATACAGCGGCGTACCGATGGTTTCGGCAATGCGGATGGCGCGGCTGGCGGCTTCGCCTTCGACCTGCGAAGGGCGCGACAGGGGGTGTGCCTCGGGGCCCGTCATGCCCTGGGCCAGCAGTTTTTTCTGCAGGTGGTAGACCAGTTCGCCGTTCTCGGCATGCACGGTGGGCACCGCGCCCAGTTGCAGGCAGCGCTCGAAGCTGGCCACCAGCGTGTCGTCGGCGGCCATGATGGCGTTCTTGTAGGCCATGAAGTGCTTGAAGCTGTTAACCCCGTGCTTGGCCACCAGCTCGCCCATTTCTTCGGCGACCTGCTCGCTCCACCAGGTGATGGCGACGTGGAAGCCGTAGTCGCTGGCGCTCTTCTGTGCCCAGCCACGCCAGGTGTGAAAGGCCTCCAGCAACGACTGCTGCGGGTTGGGGATGACGAAGTCGATGATCGAGGTGGTACCGCCGGCCAGGCCTGCAGCAGTGCCGCTGAAGAAGTCCTCGCTGGCCACGGTGCCCATGAAGGGCAGTTGCATGTGGGTGTGCGGGTCGATGCCGCCGGGCATCAGGTATTGGCCAGTGCCGTCGAGGATTTCGCAGTCGGTGGGGGGGTCGAGGTTTTCGCCAATGGCGCGGATCACACCCTCGACACACAAAACATCGGCGGCGTAACGCTCTTCGTGGGTTATCACGGTGGCACCACGGATCAACAGGGACATGCCGTCTTCCTCGCAGGCTGACCGGTCTGGGCCGGTTCTTGAATTGTTATCGGCCAGTGGCTGAAGGGTGACTTGCAATCCTGTCAGGCCTGACAAGAATGAAATTTAGATGGTGATTTGAGATTGTTCAAGAAAATAATTTATTAGCTTATATCATTTATAAGTTATTGATATTAAAGGTAAAAATATAGAAATCACCAAAATGGTGAGGCCCTTCACCATTTTGACGCACTTGACAAGAAGCCAAATTGGTCAAGATTTTCCATGCAAAATCAGCTGCTTGATAACCGGTTCGAAGGGCCGGCTATCCTGCTCAAAAAACCAGGCTGCACCAGATTGAAACCAAAGGCAGGGTGCAGGGGCGGCCGAAGGTGGTATGCGCAGCAGGCGAGGGGAACACCGTACTTTCGCCAGGCGCAGATAAATGCTTTGCAGTTCAGTTGATTACCTCCGGTAGGCGGCGGCCACCCGGGACGGCGCAGGCCAACCCGGCACGCAATTTGAGTACGGCCACAACCGCCAGGCCGGACCGGAGGAGCAGTACTGGTGGTGTGTGTACTCCGGCCATCGCGTTAGCCCGATGAGCAAACAATTAGAAAAACCTGGAGAAGGCCCCATGCAACAGAGCAGATCGCAAGTGATCGAGCAGGAAGGCCTGTTCGAGCTGGAGGCGGGCAGTGACGTGCTCGACAGCCCGCGCTACAACCACGACATCGCGCCCACCAAGGTGCACCAGCGCACCTGGAACAAGTGGCACATCACTGCCTTGTGGGTGGGCATGTCCATCTGCGTACCCACCTACACCCTGGGCGGTGTGCTCACGGCCTACTTTGGCCTGAGTGTGGGTGAAGCGTTGCTGGCGATCCTGCTGGCCAACCTGATTGTGCTGATCCCGCTGACCCTCAACGCGTTCCCCGGCACCAAGTACGGCATCCCCTTTCCGGTGCTGCTGCGTTCCTCGTTCGGCATCCTTGGCTCTAACGTGCCGTGCTTGATCCGCGCCGTCGTCGCCTGTGGCTGGTTCGGCATCCAGACGATGTTTGGCGGTCTGGCCATTCACCTGTTCCTCGGTTCGATGTTCGATGGCTGGAAGGCCCTGGAGGGCACCGGTGAGGTCATTGGCTTCATGATCTTCTGGGCCCTCAACCTGTGGGTGGTGCTGCGCGGGGCGGAGTCGATCAAATGGCTTGAAACCCTTTCAGCGCCATTGCTGGTGGCGGTCGGCATCGGCCTGCTGGTGTGGGCGCTGCCGCACATGTCGATGACCGAGTTGCTGGCGCAACCGCCCAAGCGGCCCGAGGGCGCCAGCGTGGTCAGTTACTTCTGTGCCGGGCTCACCGCCATGGTCGGTTTCTGGGCCACGTTGTCGCTGAACATTCCCGACTTCAGCCGCTACGCGAAAAGCCAGAAGGACCAGATTCTGGGGCAGATCTTCGGCCTGCCGCTGACCATGTTCCTGTTCGCCGCCCTGGGTGTGGTGCTGACCGCCGCTTCGGCGTCGCTGGTGGGCGAAACGGTGTCGGACCCGGTGAGCCTGATCGGCAAGATCCAGAGCCCAGGCTGGGTGGCCCTGGCCATGGCACTGATCGTGATCGCCACACTGTCGACCAATACTGCGGCGAACATTGTGTCGCCAACCAATGACTTCCAGAACATCGCCCCACGCCTGATCGGGCGTAGCCGTGCGGTGTGGCTGACCGGCCTTATCGGCTTGGCGCTGATGAGTCACGAACTGCTCAAAAAGCTTGGCTTGATCGTTTCCGACCTGAGCCTTGAGAGCGTCTATTCCAACTGGTTGCTGGGCTACTCGAGCCTGCTTGGGCCCATTGCCGGGATCATGGTGGTGGACTACTTCCTGATCCGTCGCCAGCGTCTGGACCTGGCCGGGCTGTACCGCGACGATGTGTATCCGGCCTGGAACTGGGCAGGTTTTGCGGCCTTCGCTCTGCCGGTGGCGCTGACTGTCATGGCCATCGGCAACAGCAGTTTCAGCTGGTTCTACGACTACGGCTGGTTCACCGGTTCGCTGCTGGGTGGGGCGCTTTACTACGTCCTCGGCGGCGTGGCGGCGCGCAGCCCGACGCGGCTGGCCAAGCCTTTGCCGTGACCGCTTGCCAGTACCGACAACTAGAAATGCCTGAGGAGAACGACCATGACCCCAGCCAAGCAAGTGCTGCATTCCACCCAACGCCACGTCGACAGCGCGCGCCTGTGGCAATCGTTGATGGACCTGGCCCGCCTCGGCGCCACGGCCAAGGGCGGCGTCTGCCGCCTGGCGCTGACCGACCTCGACCGCCAGGCCCGTGACCTGTTCGTCCAGTGGTGCGAGGCGGCCGGTTGCAGCGTCAGTGTGGACGCGGTCGGCAACATCTTTGCCCGCCGACCGGGGCGCAACCCCAAGCTGCCCCCGGTGATGACGGGCAGCCATATCGATACCCAGCCCACCGGCGGCAAGTTCGATGGCTGCTTCGGGGTGATGGCTGGGTTGGAGGTGATCCGTACCCTCAACGACCTGGGCGTGGAAACCGAAGCACCGCTGGAAGTGGTGGTGTGGACCAACGAAGAAGGTTCGCGCTTTGCGCCCTGCATGATGGGCTCGGGGGTGTTTGCCGGGAAGTTCACCCTGGAAGACACCTTGGCCAAGCGCGATGCCCAGGGCGTCAGTGTTGGCGAGGCGCTCAACGCCATCGGCTACGCGGGCCAGCGCGCCGTGCTAGGCCACTCGGTGGGGGCTTATTTCGAAGCGCATATCGAGCAGGGGCCGATTCTCGAAGACCAGGCCAAGACCATCGGCGTCGTGCTTGGGGCCTTGGGCCAGAAGTGGTTCGACCTGACCTTGCGCGGTGTAGAGGCCCACGCAGGCCCGACGCCCATGCACCTGCGCAAGGATGCCCTGGTGGGGGCGGCGGCGGTGGTCGAGGCGGTCAACCGCACCGCCCTTGGCCATCAGCCGCATGCCTGTGGCACGGTGGGTTGCTTGCAGGCCTACCCTGGGTCGCGCAACGTGATTCCGGGTGAGGTGCGCATGACCCTGGATTTTCGCCACCTTGAAGGTGAGCAGCTGGATGCGATGATCGCCGAGGTGCGTGGGGTGATCGAAAGCACTTGCGCCAAGCATGGCCTGGCGCATGAGCTGACCCCCACGGCGGATTTCCCGGCGTTGTACTTCGACAAGGCGTGTGTCGATGCGGTGCGGGATTCGGCAGATACACTGGGGCTGGCGCACATGGATATTGTCAGCGGCGCCGGGCATGACGCGATCTTTTTGGCTGAGCTGGGGCCGGCGGGGATGATTTTTGTACCGTGCGAGAATGGCATCAGCCATAACGAAATCGAGAATGCCACGCCGGAGGATCTGGCGGCGGGGTGTGCGGTGTTGTTGCGGGCGATGCTGGCGGCTTCGGAGGCGATTGCCAGTGGGCGGTTGGCGGCTTAAAGCCGCTAGGCCCTTGGTTTGCGGTTTCAGCGCCCATGAGATCGAGCGCCGCGCGGGCGGTGCCCGATCTCATGGGCGCCACACCCCCAACGGCATGCACCTGTCAGCCCAACCCCAAATCTACCCAACCGCCACCAGACACCCATCGCGCCCAATGTGATACCGCTGCAGGTCCCGCGCCAAGGTCAAATGCCCGTGGTAATGGGCCAGCGCCTCGACCCGAACATCATCAATGGATGGACTACGCCGCGAATCACTCTGATACCGCGCACTGAAATGCGTCAGCACCAGGTTACGTACCCCTGCGGCCTCGGCAAACCGTGCCACTTGCGCCGCCGTGCTATGGCCGAATGTAGCCCCCGTGCGTTCGACGATCGCCTGGGTAAAGGTCGCCTCATGCACCAGGACATCCACGCCCTTGGCGACCTCCGCCAGCAGTTCGGGCCTGTCGTTGTCACCGCACACAATCACTCGCCGTGCCGCTCGCGACGCACGCAGGTAGTCATGCCCGTGCAGGGTTCGCCCCTCATGTTCCACCGACAGCCCCTTGGCCAGGTCACCCCACAACGGCCCGCGAGGGATGCCCTCGGCATCCAGGCGTTGCACGTCCAGGCGCGGCTCAGGGTTGAGCTCGGTAAACACGAAGCCAACGCTCGGCACCCGATGCGACAACTGCACGGTACTGACCTGCAGCGTCTCGCTACGCCAGTCAGCCAGGCTCTCTACTGCCAGCAGGCGCACTTCGAAAGGCAGGTAGCTGTCGCTGGCAGCCAGGCTCAGCCTCACCCAATCATGCAGCGCAGCGGGCAGGATCAGGTCCAGCGGCTGGGTACGCCCGCTCATTCCGGCACTGGCCAGCAAGCCCGGCAGGCCGAAGCAATGGTCGCCATGAACGTGGGTGATGAAGATGCCGCGCAGGTCGCGTATTGATAACGGCGTGTGCAGGAGCCGGTGTTGCGTGCCTTCGCCGCAATCGACCAGGTACCACTGGCTGCCGCTGGCTTCGATCACGGCGGTGGCACTGACGTTGCGGGCCTTGGTCGGCACACCGGCACTGGTGCCTAGAAACAGCAGGTCCATGATCTGCCTCCTTCAGTTCAACCGAGCAGCGACAGGTCGCGCAGCATGGCTTGCAACCCTTCGGGGACAAGCGGGCCGATACTGTCGAAGTCGGCGCTGTCGCACCACTTGGCGCGAAAAGGGTTGCCGTTGGATTCGCGGCCTTCCAGCCACGGCTGCTGGTACAAGCTGGCGTCATCGAAGCGGGCATCGAAAACCTGCACAATCTCATGCCCCGGTGCACCGGCATAGGTGAACAGGCTCTCCAGCGTACCAAGCAAGCGCACATCGCTGATCGACTGCCCCAGTTCTTCTTCGATTTCCCGGGCGATGGCTGCACTGCCCCGTTCACCAAACTCGATACCGCCACCGAGCGGTCGGCACAGCGTCCGTTGCGTCACAGGGTCATCGAAGACGTTGACCAGGATCTTGCCCTGGTGATGGAACACGCACAGGGCAAGTGAGCGAATGCGCGGCTCGAGCAGTGGCTTGAGGAAGCTGCGCTCATAGCTGAGGATAAACCGTTGCTCAGTGGCCAGGGCCACCGCGGCGATGCATTCGGGGTCGGTCTCCGCCTGTTTGCGGTATTGCTCGTAGGCCGCCAGGCTGGGAAAACTGAACAGGCAGTAGGCAACATTGTTGGCGCCTTCGGCAGGCAGGAAGTAGCCGTGGTGCTTGCCGCCCATGCGCGTAACCAGGCCCATCCACAGGCGCGAATAGGCCTCGAACGCTGGCAACTGGTAAGGGTCGACGGTGTATTTGACGTGGCAGGTGATCAACGGCTCGTTCCTTCGAGGGGATGCGGGGCGCACACCTTAGCTTGATTGCCCCGCGTCGTCGACGAGCAGCCGTGCGGCGGGCTAGCCCTCCTGGCGCCAGATCAGCTTGCTGGTGTCATAGCCTTGCTTGCGGGCTATCGACAGCAGCTGTTCGCGCTCCTGGTCGGTGACCGCCGGTGTGCGCGAAAGCAGCCACAGGTACTCGCGGTTAGGGTGCCCGACCAAGGCTACGCGGTAGTCCTTGTCGTGGTAAAGCACCCAGTAGTCACCCTTGGTCAGGCCCGGTGCCAGGCGGCTGAACCAGTTGTCGAACTGCACCCAGAGCTTGTCGGTCTTGCCTGGCTGCTGGGCTTCGGCGATGCCCTTGGCTTCATTCCATTGGCCGTCCTTTTCCTTGCAGCGGTTGTTGACGTCGATGCGGCCGTCCTCGCGCAGGCCGTAGTGCGCTTCGGATTGCACGCAGTTGCGCTGGAAGAACATCGGCAGGCGTGCCAGCTCGTACCAGGTGCCTTGGTAGCGTTGCAGGTCGACCTGCTGCGTGGTGGGGGGCGTCTTGTGTTCGTCGTTGGACCCGGCGCAACCGATCAGGGCAAGGGTCATGCAGGAAAGCAACAGTGCCGAGCGCATCGCCATGGCGAACCTCCTTGAAGCGGATGGGGACTTACTGTGATTCGATGCTGGGTAGGGGGAAAAGTTGTATCGGGTTGGGTGTGGGATGTTTGTCTTTAGGATTGCAGCGTCTGAGATCGAGCGCCGCGCGGGCAGCGCTCGATCTCACAGACGCAGCAAAACCCAAGCCAGGCCCTCACAACCAGTAGGTCACCGCCCACCACCCCAGCCCACCCATGACCACGGTATAAGGCAAGGCCATCCACACCATTCGGCCATACGACAGCCGGATCAGCGGCGCAACCGCCGAGGTCAGCAGAAACAGGAACGCCGCCTGCCCATTAGGGGTCGCCACGCTCGGCAGGTTGGTACCGGTGTTGATCGCCACCGCCAGCGTCTCGAAATGCTCGCGGCTCATGCCACCATTGAGAAACGCCTGCTTGACCTCGGTAATGTAGATGGTAGCGACAAACACGTTGTCGCTGATCGCCGACAGCAAACCGTTGGCCAGGTACAGCATGCCGGGTTGTTGTTCGGCGGGTAGCGCCAGTACCCAGGCGATCAGCGGGCTGAACAGCTGCTGTTGATGGATCACCGCGACCACGGCGAAAAACACCACCAGCAGCGCGGTGAACGGCATGGCGTCCTGGAAGGCACGGCCTAGGCGGTGCTCATCGGTAATGCCGGTAAACGCGGTGATCAGCACGATCACCAGCAGGCCCACCAGGCCAACCTCGGCAATGTGCAGGCCCAGGCAGATGATCAGGATCAGCGCGGCGCTGCCTTGCACCCACAGCGCGGCTCGCTGTGCCGCGGTGCGCGCGGCATCGTCTTCGGCGGCGTAGGCGGCCAGTACCTGGCGCACACGCTCGGGCATCAGCGTGCCGTAGCCGAACAGGCGCAGTTTTTCCAGCAGCACACAGGTCAGCAGCCCGGCGCCGAGCACCGGCAACGACACGGGCGCGACCTTGAAAAAGAAGTCGGCGAAGTGCCAACCCATCTCATGGCCGATCAACAGGTTCTGCGGTTCGCCCACCAGCGTGCACACGCCGCCCAACGCGGTACCGACCGCACCGTGCATCAGCAGGCTGCGCAGGAAGGCGCGGAACTGGTCGAGGTCTTCACGGTGCAGTTGGGGGATCTGCTGGTCGCTGTCGAGCGCGCTGTCTTCGCGCGGGTTGGCGCCGGAGGCGACACGGTGAAAGACCGCGTAGAAGCCTACCGCAGCGCTGATGATCACCGCCGTAACCGTCAGGGCATCGAGAAAGGCCGAGAGAAACGCCGACAGCACGCAGAACAGGACCGACAGCAGCGCTTTCGAGCGCACGCCAAGCAGGATCCGCGAGAACAGGAACAGCAGCAGTTCCTTCATGAAGTGAATACCGGCAACCATGAACATCAGCAGCAGGATCACCGGGAAGTTGTGCTGCAGTTCTTCGTACAGCGCCTGAGGCGTGGTCATCTCCAGCAGCAGTGCTTCAACCAGCAACAATCCGCCAGGCATCAGCGGGTAGCACTTGAGCGCCATGCCCAGGGTGAAGATGAATTCGATCACCAGCACCCAGCCCGCCGTGACCGGGCCTGCAGTCAGCAACAGCAATGGGTTGAGCACCAGGAACAGGCCGATGACGGCCTTGTACCAGAGCGGTGACTGGCCCAGGAAATTGTGCGCGAGCGCGCCGGCCACGGAGCGTGACATGAATATGTATCCTTATAATTCGGCAATGCCGCACGGTGCCGGATCGGGCCGCCTTAGGCAAGGTGTGCAGTCCCGTTTTTGGCACAAGTGCGGCCTCGCGGCTGGGTTACCATCCTGCGCTATGAACCCTTCAACCGCAGGAGTGCCGCACGTGACCGAGTACAGCGCGTTCAAGGTCGAACTGACCGACAACATTGCCCACGTTCAGATCAACCGCCCGGAAAAGGTCAACGCCATGAACGCGGCCTTCTGGGAAGAGATCATCGACATCTTCCAGTGGGTCGACGACACCGATGCCGTGCGTGCCGTGGTCATCAGCGGTGCGGGCAAGCATTTTTCCGCCGGCATCGACTTGATGATGCTGGCCTCGCTCGCTGGCCAGATGGGCAAGGACGTCGGCCGTAATGCGCGCTTCCTGCGCAGTACCATCCTGCGCCTGCAGGGCTCGTTCAACGCCGTGGACAAATGCCGCAAGCCGGTGCTGGCGGCGGTGCAGGGCTACTGCATTGGGGGCGCCATCGACCTCATCTCGGCGTGCGACATGCGCTACTGCAGCCAGGATGCGCAGTTCTCGATCAAGGAAATCGACATGGGCATGGCCGCCGATGTCGGCACGCTGCAACGTTTGCCACGTATCATCGGCGACGGCATGATGCGTGAGCTGGCATTCACCGGGCGCAACGTCGAGGCCGATGAGGCGCTGCGCATCGGCCTGGTCAACCGCGTCTATGATGATCAGGCCGCGCTGCTCGACGGGGTCTTTGCCATTGCCCGCGAGATTGCCGCAAAATCGCCGATCGCCGTGGCCGGCACCAAGGAAATGCTCAGCTACATGCGTGACCATCGCATTGACGATGGCCTGGAGTACATCGCCACCTGGAACGCCGCGATGCTGCAGTCCGAAGACCTGCGCGTGGCAGTGGCGGCGCACATGAGCAAACAGAAACCGACGTTCGCCGACTGACAGCTCGGGGGGCGCTCAGCAAGGAACCCCCAACATGTCAGCACGCTGGACTACCGCAGTACTCGACCCGCAGATCACCGGGGGCTGGGCCGTCGCCCGCAGCCCGGAAGGGTTCCTGGTGGACGACAACGGCGCGCTGTTCCCCCGCGAGTGGCTCAAGCGCCAGGACCTGGACGTACTGTGCGAGCATGGCATCGGTCACTTCGATGGCCAGCCGGTGTTCCTGCTCGAACTGCGCACCGCCACCGACGTGCCGGGGTGTGCCTGGCGTGGGTTGCGTGCGTTCATGCTCGAAGGCGACTTCGCCCTGTACAAGGTGCTGGGCTACGCCGCGCAGATCGGCACCTGGGCCCGCGAACACCGGTTCTGCGGCAGTTGCGGCCAGGCGATGACGCAAATCCGTTGGGAGCGGGCAATGTATTGCCAGCCGTGCGACCTGCGCAGCTACCCACGCATTTCGCCGAGCATGATCGTGCTGGTCACCCGCGGTGACGAGATTCTGCTGGCGCGCTCGCCGCGTTTTGTCACCGGTGTCTACAGCACCCTGGCGGGCTTTGCCGAGCCAGGCGAGTCGGCCGAGGACTGCCTGGTACGCGAGGTGCGTGAAGAGGTGGCGGTCGAGGTGCAGAACATCCAGTACGTTGGCAGCCAGTGCTGGCCGTTCCCCCATTCGATGATGCTGGCCTTCCATGCCGAGTACGCGGGCGGGGAGATTGTGATGCAACCGGACGAGATCGAGGACGCCCAGTGGTTCAGCGTGCACGACCTGCCGCCGCTGCCGGCCGGGCGTTCCATCGCCCGCTACCTGATCGACCTGTATGTGGCTCGGCGTCTAGGCCTGCCCGAACCAGTGCTGCCACGCTAGGCGCACGGTCAAGGCCAGCACCACGGTGATGAACACCGGGCGGATGAACTTGCTGCCGCCGCTGATCGCCGTGCGTGCGCCGAAGAAGGCGCCGACCATCACCGACAGGCCCATGGCCAGGCCGACGATGTAGTCCACCTGCCCGGAAATGATGAACACCGTCAGCGCCGCGATGTTGCTGACGAAGTTCATGCTGCGTGCCACGCCGCTGGCGCGCACCAGGTCGATGGGGTACAGCAGCAGGGTGCTCACGGTCCAGAACGCGCCGGTGCCGGGGCCGGCCACGCCATCATAGAAGCCCAGGGTGAAGCCTTGCGGCACTTGCCATTTCTTCTTGATCGGCGCATTGGCATCCAGCGGTGCCATTGGCGTGCCGCCGAACAGCAGGTAGACCCCGCAGGCGAAGACCACCACCGGCAGCATCTTGTTCAGCCATTCGGCGGGCAGGTAGTGGGCGATCACTGCGCCCAGCGAGGCGCCGACCAAGGTGGCGAACAGTGCCGGGCGCCACTGCGCAGGGTGGAACAGTTTGCGCTTGTAGTAGGTGAAACCGGCGGTGGCCGAGCCAAACGTGGAGCTGAGCTTGTTGGTGCCTAGCACCAGGTGCGGTGGCATGCCGGCCGTCAGCAATGCCGGGGTGGTGAGCAGGCCACCACCGCCGGCGATGGCGTCGATGAAGCCGGCGACGAAGGCGACCAGGGCCAGGATCAGCAATGTGAGGGGTTCTACGGTGAGTTCGAAGGGCATTGGTATCTGGCAGGCAGGGAGGCAAGGGTGCGGCAAACGGCCGCGCTAGAAGTGGGACATGGTAATCCTGACGAGTGGGTGTTGCCAGTGCGGGCCGTTTCGCGGGTAAACCCGCTGCCATAGGGGCCCTCACTGGCACCGCTTCAGTTGCGGATGAACGCCAGCAAATCGGCATTGATCACATCGGCATGGGTGGTGGGCATGCCGTGCGGGTAGCCTTTGTAAGTCTTCAGCGTGCCGTTAGGCAGCAACTTAGCTGACAACGGGCCGGAATTCTCGTAGGGCACGATCTGGTCATCGTCGCCATGCATCACCAGAACCGGTTGGTTGATGCCCTTCAGGTCTTTGGTGAAGTCAGTCTGCGAGAATGCAACGATGCCGTCGTAGTGCGCCTTGGCGCTGCCGATCATGCCCTGGCGCCACCAGTTGCCGATGATGCCTTCAGCAGGTTCGACGCCAGGCCGGTTGTAGCCATAAAAGGGCCCTGTCGGCACGTCGCGGTAGAACTGCGCCCGGTTATCTGCCACCTGGGCCTGGAAGCCGTCGAACACCGACTTGGGCAGGCCGCCCGGGTTGGCAGGTGTTTGCACCATCAGCGGTGGCACGGCGGCAATCAGTACCGCCTTGGCGACCTTGTCGCCGGGGTAGCGCGCCATGTAGCGCACCACTTCGCCGCCGCCGGTCGAGTGGCCTACATGCACCGCGCCCTGGATGCCCAGATGTTCGACAACGGCCGCCACGTCGTCGGCGTAGTGGTCCATGTCATGGCCGTCCCACACCTGGCTGGAGCGCCCATGGCCGCGGCGGTCGTGGGCGACCACCCGAAAGCCCTCGGCCAGGAAAAACAGCAGCTGGGCGTCCCAGTCGTCGGCACTCAGCGGCCAGCCGTGGTGGAAGTGGATGACCGGCGCATCGCGCGGGCCCCAGTCCTTGTAGAAGATCTGAACGCCATCCTTCGTGGTTACGTAGCTCATGGTCGCGGCTCCTCTGTGCAGGGGGATTGCCAAGTGAGCTATTGAGAATAGGAGAGATTCTGGTCTTGTCAGTACCGGCCCTTTCGCGGGGCAAGCCCGCTCCCACTACAATCTCCAACCTTGTGGGAGACCTGTGGGAGCGGGCTGGCCCCGCGAAAGGGCCAGCACTGACAATCAAGTCATTACAGGAACCATCGATATTCTCTGGCACTGACCTCCTGCATGAACGCCAGATGGTCCTGACGCTTGTTCTCGCAATACACCATCACGAACTCTTCGCCCAGCCCCTCATTCACCGCCGGGTGATTGCGCATCGCGGCTACGGCGCTGAGCATGTCCTTCGGAAAGTCGATACCGCTGCCACGGTCTTCGTTCAGCGGCGCAATCGGCTCCCGCGCCGCATCCAGCCCATGCTCCATGCCACACAGGATCGCCGCCAGCACCAGGTACGGGTTGGCGTCCGCACCCGCCAGACGATGCTCGATGCGTAAATTGCGCGCATCGGACTCGGGAATGCGGATGCACGCATCGCGGTCCTCGAAGCCCCAGCTCGCACGGCTGGCAGCGTTGACCATGGCGCCATAGCGGCGAAATGCATTGTGGTTGGCGGCAAAGATCGGCATGCAGTGCGGCAGGGTCGCCAGGCAACCTGCCACCGCCTGGCGCAGCGGGCGCTGCCCGTCGGCGGCCAGCAGGTTGTTGCCGTCGTTGTCATACAGGCTTACATGCACATGCATGCCGCTGCCCGGGGCTTGCAGGTAGGGTTTGCTCATGAACGAGGCGCGCAGGCCATGCTTGAGCGCCACGCCACGGGTGCTGCGGCAGAACAGGGCTGCCCAGTCGGCGGCGCGCAGGCCGTCGTCGCAGTGGCCGAAGTTGATCTCGAACTGGCCCGGCCCAAGCTCCGCGGTGATGACATTGGCGTCGACGCCTTGCGCGTTGGCCGTTTCGACCATGTCGCGCAGCACATCGCTGAAGCGCGATAGCCGCTCGATGTGCATGTTGGGCTGATCGTCCGGGTCATCGCTGAACGGGTCGCGGGGAAACTGTGGCAGGCCTTCCTTGAGTGCCCGCTCAAACAGGTAGAACTCCAGTTCGAACGCCACGACCGGGCGAATGCCGCGCCGGGCCAGGCGCTGCAACACGCGGGCGAGCACTTCTCGTGGCTCGAACTCGATGGGCGCTGCGGTGCCATCGGAGCTGATCAGCATCTGGCCCAGCGGCTCGCGCTCCCAGGTGACCGGCTTGAGGGTGCCGGGGATCAGGCGCCGCAGCGCATCCGGGTCTCCATCGTTGAAGCAATAGTCGCCAATCGGGAACAACCCGCCCTGTACCCCCAGCAGCACGCAGTTCTGTGGCAGTTTCAGCGGGCTGCCGGCGGCGACCTTTTCCAGCATGTCGATGGGGTAGCGCTTGCCGTAGAAATGCCCGGGGATATCCAGGCTCAGCAGGTCGACGTGGCGTACGTCGGGGTAGCGGGCACGGAACGCGCGTACTTCACTGAGCAGATCGGGAAAACCTGTGGTGATGGTCATGCTGTGCTCTCATCGGAAGACCCAGAGGACCCGGGTCGTCTGGTCGGTCAGGTTGGCGTAGCGGAACTGGTTGTGCGGGGGGAGCTGAAAGCTGTCGTTGCGCCGCAGCGTCACCGCCTCGGCGTGGCCTTCGCGCCAAAGCGTCAGCTCGCCTTCGAGGACGAAGCCGCCTTGCTCGGAACTGTCGTTCAGGTGCCCCTCGCCACTGCTGGCGCCAGGCGCCAGGTGGCTTTCGAGCATGGAGAAGCCGCCATTGAGGGTGGGCGATACCAGCACGTCGCTGATGCCCTCGGCGTAGTAGATCGTGCGCCGTTCACCGGGCCGGGTGACCCAGTCCAGCGGGCGCGGCTGGCCGGCCTGGTAGAAGTAGGTGGTCGGCACGTGCAGGGCTTCGCTGATGGCCGTCAGGTCGGCCACGGTCGGGCGCGACAGGCCGCGCTCGACCTGCGAGAGAAAGCCCAGTGAGCGCTTGACCTTGCCGGCCAGCTCGTCAAGCGTCAGCCCGCGGTGCTTGCGCAGGTCGCGGATCAGCACCGCCAGTGTTTGAACTTCATCAGACATGGTCGCGCAACCTGTACCAGGCTTTGGCCGCGGCCTCCAGCGGTGCGGCTATCAAGTCGCCGCCAGGGAAGCGACCGTTGTCGATGCCTTGGTACAGCGTCAGCAGGTCGTCGTTGCCGAGGATCGCATCGCTGACCGCCCGCGCCCCAGCCAGGGTAGGCAGCACGCCATGACCGGAGAAACCCTGCAACCAATAGCGCTGGCCGTCACGGCCGATGTCGGGCGTGCGCTGGATGCTGCAGTCGATGTGGCCGCCCCAGGCAAAGTCGATGGCCACCCGAGCCAATTGCGGGAACACCCGTTCAAGGTAGGGGCGGGTGGCGCCGGCCACGTCCTTGGGGATGCCGCCCAGGTAGGTGCAGCCGCCGCCGAACAGCAGGCGGTTGTCGGGGGTAAGGCGGAAATAGTCGGGCACGAACTGGTTGTCGATCACGCAGCTGTTGCGCGGCAGTAATGATTTGGCGAAGTCGGCTTCCAGTGGCGCGGTCGTTACCTGGTAGGAGCCAACGGGCAGCAAACGGCGCGACAGTGCCGGGTCGAGGCGGTCGATGTAGGCGTTGCAGGCCAGCACCAGGACCTGGCTGTGCACCTCGCCATGGCCGGTGCGGGTGACATACCCGTTGCCGGTCTTCTGGTAGTCGAGCACCTGGCTTTGCTCGAAGATGTGCCCGCCGGCTGCCTCGATAGTGCTGGCCAGGCCCTGGGCCAGCTTGAGCGGGTTGAGGTGTGCACCTTTGGCGTCATACAGCGCAGCCTGGTAGCGCGGGCTGTCGATCCACTGGGGCAGCTCATCGCGCCCAATCAGGCGCAGGGCGTCATAGCCCCACTTGGCCTGGGCGTCATGCAGGGCATCCTCAAGCATCTTCACCCGCCGTGGCAACACGGCGGTCCACAAGCTGCCAAGCCGATAGTCGACATCGAAACCATGGCGTTGCGGCAGTTCACGCATTTCATCGGCGGCCCAGCACATGCTGTCCCACAAGCGCCTAGTGCGTTCGATGCCGAGGGCTTTTTCCAACGGCGGCATGTCGCATGACCAGCCCAGCAACGCCTGGCCACCGTTGCGCCCGGACGCAGCCCAGGCCACACGGCTGGCTTCCAGCAGCGTCACTCGCTTGCCGGCCATGGCCAGGCGCAGGGCGGTGTGCAGGCCGCTGAACCCGGCGCCGACAATCAGCACGTCAGTGTCGTGTGGGCCTTGCAGAGTAGGGCGTAGAGGAATAGGGGTGGGGTAGGTCTGGGCGTAGTAGGTGGCAATGTGTTGCGCGGATTGCTTGAACATGCCGGGGCCTCATGAAAATTTTTATCATTATTTTCATGAAAATTTAGCAGGTAAATTTCACGGCGCCAGTTTGTTTGTCGGGTTTTGTGGTTTTGGCATTGCAAGGGGTCAGGTTGCCGCCTTTTTCCTCGGTTGCCTTGGCTTGCCTGCGGCCGCCTTGCTTGCGGTGGTTTTGCCTTTCCCGCCGCCCCGGCGCTTCTTTTTCCAGGGCGGCGCGGCGCCGGCTGCCGGCCCTGTGATGGTCATGCGCATGCCGCTGCAGCGCTCGACCAGCTTGCCCATCCAGGCCGACTGCCGGGCGACGAACTCTTCCAGGCTCATTTCACCGCTCTGCACCATGTCCAGGGCCTGCTCCCAGATTGCCGTGGTGCCGGGGTCGGCGATAGCGCGTGGCACGGCGTCGATCAGGCTGAAGGCCGCAGGCGTCGCGGCCAAGGCCTTGCCGTGCTTGACCAGGTAGCCGCGGTCGAGCAGGCCCTGGATGATGCTGGCCCGGGTCGCTTCAGTGCCGATGCCGGTGGTTTCCTTGAGCTTCTGTTTCAGCCGAGGGTCATCTACCAGTTTGGCGACGTTCTTCATCGCCTTGATCAGGTCGCCTTCGGTGAAGGGCTTGGGTGGCTGGGTCCACATGTCCTTCAGCTGCAGGCCTTGCACGTTGCAGTCCTGGCCTTCGCGCAAGGCTGGCAGGACCTGGGCTGGCGCTGCCTCGCGGCCTTTGGCCGGGGTCAATGCCTCGGGCAAGGCACGCCGCCAGCCAGGCTCGACGATCTGCTTGCCCACGGCGCGCAGGGCATGGCCCGCACAGTCGAAATCGGCCTGGGTGCGGTCGTACTCGTGGTTGGGCAGAAACTGCGCCAGGTAACGGGCACGTATCAAGGTGTAGACCGCTTTGTACTTGGCGGGCAGGCGCGCGGGGTCGCTGGCCGCTGCTGTGGGAATGATGCCGTGGTGGGCACTGACCTTGGCATCGTTCCAGGCACGGGAGCGGCGCTGTGGCTCAAGGTAAGGCTGCAGCGGCGCAAGGCTGCTATCGGCGCGCTGCAACGCTGCGAGAATGGCGGGCGCCTCGGCGTGCTGGCTCAGTGGCAGGTAGCCGCAGTCGCTGCGCGGGTAGGTGATCAGCTTGTGGGTTTCGTACAGGGCCTGGGCGATGTCGAGGGTTTCCTGGGCGCCGAGGCCAAACTTTTTCGAGCACAGCTCCTGCAGGGTGCCCAGGTCGAAGGGCAGGGGGGCAGCTTCGCGCACGCGTTCTGTCGCCACCTTGACCGCTCGGGCCGTGCCCGCGTTACTCATATCGGCGGCAGCCTGTTGCGCCAAGGCCGGGTTGAGGCACCGGCCCTGGTCGTCACAGGCGTCCTCCGGGGCCCGCCATTGGGCATTGAAGCCTTGGCCGGCATGTTCGAGTTGCACGTCGATGGCCCAGAACGGCACTGGCACGAAGTCGGCGATGCTGCGATCGCGGTCCACCACCAGGCGCAGGGTCGGCGTCTGCACCCGGCCTACCGGCAACACCCCTTGGTAGCCGGACTGGCGGCCGAGCAAGGTAAACAGCCGGCTCATGTTCATGCCGATCAGCCAGTCGGCACGGGAGCGGCCCAGCGCCGAGTGGTAAAGGCTGAACGTCTCCTGGCCGGGCAGCAGGCGCGCCAGGGCCTTGCGGATGGAGGCATCGTCGAGTGCCGACAGCCACAAACGCTGGATCGGCCCGCGGTAACGGCAGTGCTCGACCAGTTCGCGGGCGATCATCTCGCCTTCGCGGTCGGCGTCGGTGGCGATCACCAGTTCGCACGCTTCGCCGAGCAGGCGCTTGACGGCCTTGAACTGGCTGGCGGTCTTGGGTTTGACCAGCATCTTCCATTTTTCGGGAATGATCGGCAGGTCGGCGAGGTTCCAGCGCTTGTAGCGTTCGTCGTAACTGTCGGGCGGGGCGGTTTCGAGCAGGTGGCCAATGCACCAGGTCACGCAGACTTCGGTGCCTTGCCAGCAGCCGTCGGCCTTGCGAGTGGCGCCGAGTACTTTGGCGATGTCTTTTGCCTGGGAGGGTTTTTCGCAGAGGAACAGGCGCATGGCCGCAAACGCTTCATCGGGGGTGATGGGCACTAGGATGCGCAAGCAGGGGCGCAGAGGCAAGTTTTATCTGGATGGATGTACAGGTTTTGTCGGTCGAGATGTTTTGCCTGCGCTGCCCCTTTCGCGGGGCAGTGCAGGCAAACGCTTAGGGATCAGGCGATTTCGCGAGAGTCGCGCACCATGTCCACATGCGGGATGCCGGCTTCAAGGAACTCTTCGCTGACGACGCGAAAGCCCAGGCGCTCGTAGAACGGCGTGGCGTGCACCTGGGCACTGAGTGTCTGCTGCTTCAGGTCGCGCTGCTGGGCTTCGATGATGACCGCATTCATCAGTGCATCGCCCACCTTCAGCCCGCGCCAGTCCTTGAGTACCGATACTCGGCCGATAGTGCCGTCGGGCAGCAGGCGGGCGGTACCGATCGGGTAGTCACCCTCCAGGGCCAGGAAGTGCACCGCAGTCGGATCGTCCGAGTCCCACTCGAGCTCTGGCGGTACGTGCTGTTCGGCAATGAACACCGCTTCACGGATACGCCGGATGTCGGCATTGTCCTTATGCCAGTCGGCGAGGCGCACACGAATCTTATTCATTGGCGAATCCCAGGCTTCCTTGTTTGATCAGCTGCTGTACCAGCATAAGGCCATCTTCATCCTCCAACCACTCTGCAAGGTTTTCGATGTGTAACGCGTCCGCCGCACAGACCAGCTTCAGCAGCTCACGCAGCTTGGCGGGCAGTGGGCAGCTACGGCCGCTGGCGAACAGCATCAGGTCGTCATTGAGCTCTGACCAGGCCATGCGCGCACTTGGGTTACGGATCAGGATGGCGCCATCCTCAAGGGCTTCGATCAGCTCTTTCTCGTTCAGCTCTTCACCCACCACCTGCTCCGGGTAGCGCGGCTCGGTCATGAACTGGCCGAACCAGGTCAGCAGCAGGTCCTTGTCACCCATGTGCTTGTCGAGCAGGCCCTTGAGGCGGTCGAGGGCATCGTGCTGGATCTGGTGCGGGTCGCTGACCGGCTGCGCGTCGGCGTCGCTGTAGCGCTCTTCGTCCGGCAGGAACTGGCCGAGGAAGTCGGTGAAGTGGGTCAGCACTTCGGCGGCGCTCGGGGCACGGAAACCGACCGAGTAGGTCAGGCAGTCGTCCTCGGCTACGCCGTAGTGGGCCAGGCGCGGCGGCAGGTAGAGCATGTCGCCGGGCTCCAGGGTCCACTCACCGCTCTGTTCGAAGTCGGCCAGGATGCGCAGGTCGGCGTGCTCGATCAGCGGGCTGTCGCTGTTGCACATCTGGCCGATCTTCCAGTTGCGCTTGCCGTGGCCTTGCAGCAGGAACACGTCGTAGTTGTCGAAGTGCGGGCCGACGCTGCCACCGGGGGCAGCGAAGCTGACCATCACATCGTCGATGCGCCAGCTGGGCAGGAAGCGGAACTCTTGCAGCAGTTCGGCTACTTCCGGGACGAACTGGTCCACGGCCTGTACCAGCAAGGTCCAGTCACGCTCGGGCAGGGTGGCGAAGACATCTTCCTCGAACGGGCCGCGACGCAGTTCCCAAGGGCGTTCGCCGTGTTCGAGCACCAGGCGCGATTCGACTTCTTCTTCCAGCGCCAGGCCGGCCAGTTCGTCGGGTTCGATCGGGCTGATGAAGTCGGGGAAGGCCTGGCGTACCAGCAGGGGCTTCTTCTGCCAGTAGTCGCGCATGAATTCGCGGGCAGAGATGCCGCCCAGCAGCTGCAGTGGAGTATCAGGATTCATGTTCAACCTATTGAAAAAACGTAATTTTCGTCCGGGAATAAAAACGCCCGGCTAAGCCGGGCGTTGAACGCGACGGTCAGCTTAGATGCGTTTGGCCTGTGCTGCCGCGTTACCGATGTAGGTAGCAGGGGTCAGCAGCTTGAGCTCGGCCTTGGCGTCGGCTGGCATGTCCAGGCCGTCGATGAAGGTCAGCAGCGCTTCAGGGGTGATGCCCTTGCCACGGGTCAGCTCTTTGAGCTTCTCGTAGGGGTTCTCGATGTTGAA